>Ga0114997_10002010_pt1 | contig 16630 bp, 31 predicted proteins | sample ArcticOcean_MG_C_2_FD_87045 | JGI IMG/M metagenome (GOLD analysis project Ga0114997, IMG submission 87045) | Marine microbial communities from western Arctic Ocean - ArcticOcean_MG_CB4_136 | ecosystem: Environmental > Aquatic > Marine > Oceanic | place: Arctic Ocean: Canada Basin | collected...
CGCTCTCGTCTTATGCAGAGGGACTGATAGACCTTAAGCTGTATAGTTCCCTCTGGCGCGCCGCAAACTACTCCAAGAAGCCACTGATGGGTATCATCGTGGAAGAGGTAAACTGGATCTGGATTGCCAAGCCATCACAGAAGCCCTTCCGTGTTCGCTGGTTCAATGAGCCCGACCCAAGGCTAATCCCCAATGGGCGCGGAGGGAGAAGCAGAGAGAACTTCTTCACGCGCAAGGATCTGAAGATAGTGAGAGCCCCCAAGAAGAAAAAGACCTCTTGACATTCACTTGACAATTTAGTTGTTGACAACTCCCATAATCCTGTGGTATAATGATGGCATATCAAGTAAAGGAGATATAATCAATGGCTACTAACCTTCCCCACGTAATGACTTTCGCAGACGCATGCGAAACCTTCACAACCGAGATCCTTCCAATGATCCAAGAGCAGCATGAGCAGGACGGCGAACCCGATTGGCCGGCCCGATGCGAAACATGGAACAACTGGACCGACGCGCTTTGCAAAAACAGCCAGATCAGCGACTGGCAATATGAGAACTGGCCACACCCACCCTGCAACGGTTGACAATCACTTGACAACTTTGCTATAGACAACCCTACTTAATCTGTGGTATAATACTCTCGTATTCACAAAGAACCACACACCCAATCCAAGGATAATACCAACATGTCAGTCGATTTCGCAACCTTTCTATCTGTCGCTCCTCACATTCTCAATTCGCGCTTGCCTGTTCTGGTTCGCGGCCGTCACGGAGTCGGCAAATCCGAGGTCGTCTATCAGATTGCGGCGACACGTGATCTTCCTGTCGTTGAACGTCGGGCTTCTCAAATGACCGAGGGCGATCTTCTTGGGCTTCCTGACACAGCCGACACCGCTATCAACGGCCGCAAATGTACCACGTGGAACGCTCCTGACTGGCTTGTAACCGCTTGTGAGCAACCTGTGTGCCTCTTCCTCGATGAAGTAGACCGCGCGACGGTGGAAGTCCGACAAGGGCTCTTCGAGTTGACCGACAGCCGCAAGCTGAACGGTTGGCACTTACATCCGGATACTCTTATTATCGCAGCCGTCAATGGCGGCGAGCATGCTGCGCAATATCAAGTTGGTGAGATGGATCCCGCCGAGTTGGATCGCTGGACCGTCTTTGATGTTGAGCCTACTACTGAAGATTGGCTCAAGTGGGGACAAGAGAACGTAAACACTGTTCTGTGGGACTTCATCAATCAGAATCGCCGGCACCTTGAACATATGGGCGACTTCGAGCCTAACAAAGTCTATCCTTCCCGCCGTAGCTGGAAGCGTTTTAGCGACACTGCTAATGACGCTGGAGTTTTCGAGGAAGGAGGAGATTCAAGTCTCTTATTCCATCTCGCGACTGCGTTCGTCGGTTTCGAGGGCGCTGTAGCTCTCAAGGACTTCGTTGATCGCTACGAGTGGCAAGTTACCATCGAAGATATCCTCGACAGTGGAGAGGTCGTTAAGACCTCGCAATGGGGCATCAACGACCACGCCGCGATGATTGAAAAGTTCGAGGCATCTGGCACATTTATTGAAACCCTTTCAGAAGAACGTATTCAGAACCTCGCCAACTACTTCGTGACGCTGCCCTCCGAGGTCGCCATGAAGCTTTGGACAGTCGTGGGAGACACCGATAACATCGACAACGTGGTAGCGATTCACCGCGCCACTGCTAGCGACGGTACACGTGTTAGCGACCACTTGGTGACAATCCTAGGAGGCGACCAGAGCTAATAAGCACTGGCCGCGAAATATCATGGGATTTGTCGATAAAGACTTGGAAATAGTAAATGGAAGCTAAAAGAAAAGGAAGATACGGTGTTGGTACACTGCTTATCTGTACATCCAACAAGCAAGCACACCTTATAACTGACGTGCGAGAATTGCCAAAAGCTGTGTATGGCACCACCGACGTAAAACGTAGAGAGTACCAACTATTTGGTCGATGGGGACATACACCAGCGCGCAACAAAGAACACCGATGGGTCGGCGACGTCGATCTTCGCGTGAAATATTACCTCCCTTAATCCACCCCACAAGAGCGCCAACATGTCCCAACCACCCAATGCCTCAAGCCAGCCCAAGCCCATGACTGTAGGCTCTCTGGTACGTCACAAACACCTTCCTAACTTCCCTGCTGGGCTCGTAGTTGAACACTTCGCGTGGTCGCCATCATCGCGAGGGCTTCATGTGAAATTTCTTAAGCCCTACGCTAACTCCTTTGGACCCGTCCTTCAGTTCCTGTCAGACCGCTATAGCTCGTGGGATCGAATCAGTTGACGATCACTTGACAACTTTGCTATAGACAACCCTACTTAATCTGTGGTATAATACCCTTGTATTCAGCGATAGGAATCCTAATGACCGACAACACCGACAAACATGCAAACTCCTCCGACCTTCCAGCGGTCGATGCAGAGAGCAAAAAACCATTCAATCTGAACATGCATACCGCTCGTTTGCTTATGCGTGAGCCGTTCTTTGCTGCTCTGTCTCGTCGTATTGACAAGACAGCTAGCACTCAAGTTGCGACTGCCGGCGTACGCATCAACCCACACACCCAGCAGTTTGAGTTGCTCTATAATACTGATTTTATGGCTGCGTTGAGCGATAAGCACAAGCTAGGTGTCTTGATGCATGAATTCTACCATCTCGTTTTCGAGCACGTTACAGGACGGTTGCCTGCCGATGGACTTAAACGAATCGACAATATCGCGATGGACTTAGCTATTAATGGGCTCAATGAGATGCGCGATATGCTCCCTAATGAAGCAAACCCAGGCCCTATCTTGGAGGGCACAACGGAGCCTATGAAGGGTGTCTTCCCCGAAGAAGGAGTCTTCGCCGACCTTCCTCCTAACATGACCTACGAATGGTATCTAGAAGCCCTAAAGAAGATGGGCGAAGACCAGCCATCGAACGAATCTGGTAAAGGCGACCAAAGTGGTGATCCATTCGAAGGTGCCGACTCGTTCGACTCCCACGAGGGCTTTGGCGAGGGCGATAGTACCACGCAGGAGATCGCCAAGGAACGACTCAAGGAAGCCGTTAAGAAGGCAGCAGAAGAGGCTCAACAGGCTCGCAACTGGGGCTCTGTCTCTTCTTCAATGCGCGAAGAGATTCTCGACCGTATTGCAACGCATATAGATTGGCGCAAAGTCTTGAGGTACTTCATTAAGACCTCACAGCGCGCTGATCGCCGCTCCACTCCTCGACGCTTGAATCGGCGCTTTCCCCGCATACATCCCGGCAAACGGGTACGTCGGCATGCACGCATCGCTATCAGTATTGACCAATCAGGCTCGGTTGATGATACTCTGCTGGCCGCGTTCTTCTCTGAATTGAATGAGTTGGCGTCGATTGCCGAGTTTACCGTTGTACCTTTCGATACTGAAGTGATAGAAAGTACTGTATATGTGTGGAAGAAGGGATCCCACCGTCGCACCGAACGTGTGCTTCACGGCGGTACGTGCTTTGATGCTCCCACGCGCTATGTCAACGATAATAACTTCGACGGGCATATCGTATTGACTGATCTAATGGCCCCAAAACCTATTCCCAGTAACTGTCAGCGCATGTGGATGACCACGCGCCATTACGCCGAGAACCCTTATTTCCAAACTAATGAACGAGTTATCGCCATCGACGTATAGTCCACAGATCGGTGACCTTGTGAAAATCAAGGGAACCTATCAGTCTGATATGCCGGACTCAATGGTCGCACTGGTGATTGAGAAGGATTCACGGACTATGTGGAGAGTTACGTTCACTAACGGTATAACCCTTCGTATTTGGGAAGGGCATATGACTCCCTTGACAATCACTTAACAACTTAACTATAGACAACGGTGCTGATCCTGTGGTATAATACCCTTGTATTCAGCAATAGGAACCCGATACATGACTACTTTCACAAAACACAACCTTACGCAACATAACGGATACGTCACGTATCAGCCCGAAGAAGGTCGCTCCAAGCTGGTGGCGCGTTTCAAGTACACCACCGCTAGCACTTTTATGACTCTCCTTCGAAAGAAGTTCACGGTTGAGGAGTATTTCGAGCGTTATGATAACGATGAAACCCCGATAGCCATCGCAGAGAGCAAGGGCTATCTCGCGCCACACATTAAAAGGTGGCTCAAAGAGGGTGGATATCCTGTCACCGTTGCCGGACGCGAACAGATGGCTAAAGACGAGCGCGCCGCTTGGCGTAGCTAACAATCAATTGACAACTTAACTATAGACAACAGCGCTGTCCCTGTGGTATAATACCCTTGTATTCAGCAAAAGGAACATACACATGGCATCACGAATTTCTTGGAAAGCACGTTTTTCATCCCTTCTTAACTCGGAGGGACTATCTGCTTATGATCGCAATGTGATCGTGGACATGAAAGCTGGCTATGATCGCAAGTCATCTTCATATATGACTTCGGGGCGCAAACGCTATTTCCTTGCTATCGAATCGATGGCCGCGGACACACTCGCGGCGATGGAAGAGCGGGCGTTAAACGGCAAGTCTAACCTCGCAATCCGCCTTGAAGAGGTACGGGGTTACATCATCGATAGCTCCTCATGGGCTGCAGGCTTTATTGAGAGCTTAATCGGGCAAGAGCAACAGCGCGGACGCCTGTCATCATCGCAGTTAAGCACGTTAGTTAGTATTGAGAGAGAAAACAACCCTGAGACTGTGGCGCTCTCGAAGGACTGGCATGCACGATTCGCTACTGATACCGAGGCGCAGACTCAATGGCACCACGCCATGATATATTATAGGGCTAACCCACCTTACCACAATCGGCACGTGCAGGATTGGTTTGCACTCGATGATATCGACTCACTTAACGGTCGCCTTGGAACAGAGATAGCTATTGTCAACATGCCGTCGCGTAAAGATTTTACGAAAGTCATGTCCAACAACTACATTAAGAAGGTGTTGGCTGGCTATGCAGTGCCTCCTTTGTTCGAGGCTGGGGCTATGGTAACTTTGCGAGCATCGGCTAACTACACCGCAAAGGGTAAGACCAACGGGAAGCCCTGCGTTGTCATGACTGGCAAGCTTGACATTATCACAGCTAGCAAGGGTAACCGTCGCTATCGCTTGTTGCCTGTTGGCTCAACGCAGACCTTCGAGATCCAAGAGAAGCATATTAAGAGCTTCCGAATACCCAAAACCCGCCGATAATCGATTATTTACCCTATGTACTATAACTAACAAATAAAGGAAGTGTTTTATGGAACCCCATTTTTCAGCATCAGCTACAACACAGTTTGAGTTATCCCGAATCGCCGCCGAGAACATTGTTTCACAACTGGTGTTTTTTGCGATGCTTCACCAAGACCCAATTGGAATGTCAGATCCAGATTGTCCCATTCAGTTTAAACTAGAATTGGGCGAAAAGTCCGAAATCCCATCCGAGGCGGTCTTGTTGTTAGCGACCAGCGGATTAGAGGCAGCAGAAGCATGAGTGAAATTGAAACCCTGCGCTCCGCGCTAGAGCAAGTTGTAGACAGCTATCTCTACCTGACAGAGAACGTGGGAGTTATCGCCGATGACGCCTATGTTGCCGCTCAAGCCGCTCTGCGCGCCCAGACACATGCTGGTGGCTCCGAGAGCCCAACCCCGCCCACAGCGCTCACAGAGGCTCAACGTGTTGATCCTTATGAGATGGTGGGAGAGACTCCTTGCATTTCACGCGACAACAATTAGCTAAAAGGGCATATACACACAAATGGATAATTATACAGCGATTGGACGCGCCGAAGGGTTCATTAATGCGACTGAAGAGCAACAGCTTGAAGCGTGGCAACACTTGATCGATACTGGAATGGCTTGGACACTTCAAGGCTGGTTCGGGCGAACAGCAACCCATTTAATCGAAGAAGGGATCTGCACCGATCTCACAACTATTACTAACAAACAAGAGAATAACTAAATATGGCGAAACGATATGACAACTGGTATGTGAGCCAGATTAAGGTGAGTCTTAACTCTGAAGGGCGCGTGCAAGCGCTTGAAAGTGTACTGACTGTGCCCGAAGCATCCAAGAGTAAGATGGCGGGACACAGGATGGCTTCGTCCAGCCTATCGCGATTTAAAGCGATTGGCATTGAACACATCTTCTTATGTGAACCCGATCACAAACGCTATTCCAAGCTATTGAAAGAGCAGAATAAAAGAACCAAGGTCAAGAAGATGTCTAAAAGAGAGATTGAAAAGATCATGTCATCAGACCTAAAAGAAGAAGCGCCGGCGGATCTGTAATGAACGTCGGTGATTTAGTAGCAGTTAATGGGCACGTTGCCGTGGTCATTGGTTTCCATGATGGAGAGACACTTATAAAGTGGGCCAGTGACGGCGTTGTTGCCGCTGCCGAGAACTATTCAGATTTGGAGGTTATCAGTGAAAGTCGGTGACTTGATTAAAGTATACAACTTCACCCATAAGGCGCGCATGCACTTTCCAGAGCGTGACGCGCACTTTATTGGATTGATCGTGGGTACCCCGGATCATCACCATCATGCGTATCGCCTTGTGTTGCGTCCCGGCGGCGAAACAGAGTTTTACAACTTGGATCGCATGGAGGTGATACATGCAAGTCGGTGACTTGGTGAAACATAAAACCACAAATAAGTGTTATGTGATTACAAACATGCGTGGCAACCGTGCCGGCGTATGGACTGACGGGCAAGTGCGCTTCTTTGGCGCTTGGTGGTTGGAGGTGATCAATGAAAGCCGGTGATTTGGCATGCTACTTGACACACAATCTTGCTCCTGTTCTCTTATTGAGGAAGGGAACTAACAGCGATTGGGATAGATGGGACACGTGGATTGTTCTGTGGAAGAACGGACGAGAGGTCGAAGCATGGAGCGAAGATTTGGTCCTATGGGAAGACAGAGAAAAGGAGAACATTAAGATATGAAACATTGGAAGCCATGGTTCTATGAGAACAGCAGACTGCCACCCTTGATATCAAAGATAGCACCCATTAATATATGGGCGATAAGCGTTGGTCCGTTTGTATGGTGCGCGGGCACATTAAGCGAGCGAGACAAGAGACACGAAACAATACATTATCAACAGCAGCTTGAATTGTTGTTTGTTCTACAATGGGTTTTATATTTTTTGTTTTATGTTATAGGGCTGGTTAGATATAGAAATGGTCTGATAGCATATCTCAATAATCCATTTGAGACTGAAGCATATAATAACGAGAATGATGAAGATTATTTATTAACTCGAAAGCGCTGGAGTTGGATTAAACCATCGCGAGACTCAAACAAATAAAAAGAGAAGAAGACTAATGAAATTTATTATTACAGCATTGATTACTATTATTGTATGGGAGAACAGATATACCCTTATACAATTAATAGAAGGTATAAGCTAATGATTATATTATTATTTGTATTGCTCTTTGTTATAGTGGGTAGTAGATAGTGGTGCATTGTGGTGTGAAATGGTGTGAAGTGGCTTGTGGACGTTTGTCCTGCGGTAGTATACTTATAAGATAAATGTTGTTTGTTTTTTAAATTGTTTTATAAATGCGTTATAACGGCGGTGGGGCTTAGTACTATAGCGACCACATTGTCAACCGCATTCTTTTAATGTATTAAATGTATCGCCGAGCATGCTAACCGCACGACGTCGTTGCATTAAATGTGTCAGCGCGCGAGGAGCGATTAATAAATGTATCACGGAGAATTGATGACAAGACGAGAGAAGATGGAAGATGTGCTAGCGATTGTGTTGGCGCTGGCTGCCTTATATGTGTTATGGACTGCCGCCGCGCTAGCGGACGTCAGCATTGCAGCTAGCAATGCAGGGATACATTAAAAGTAGATGCGGTGGCCTGATGTGTTATATGTTATACTTATGATCGCATTATCGGCGTTTATCGCTTACTCATCGCAGCTTTGAGCCGTTACGTCATGACTTTTTGTAACGTTAAGCAAATATATGGCAGGCTCGGCCGCATGCGTTTTGATTAAGGTTTCCCTTATAGGGAGAGGAATAAAAGTATTAATGTGTCAAGACTATGCGGCGCAATTAATAAATGTATTACGATGCATGCTACTGCATGGCGCCAGAGCAATAAATAAAAACATTATATAACGAGGACAAGCGAATGAGACGCAGAGATAGAATAAAAAGATTAATACATAAACCAATAGACATGACCACTACAGGACTAGCAACGATAGCTATCTTCAGTATAATATATATATCATGCATCCCGTACGTGCTAGGGATTAAGACAGCAAAGCCAACGCATGATCCGATAGACTTTTAATGCGTGAGACTTATAATAAATATATTAATAGCTATACGTTTAATACATAATACATTTAACGTTAATAAAAGCTTTAACACATAATACATTAATGGGGGTACCCCCTCCCCCCTCCTACCCAGAATGTATGTCTCTATAGATGTATTATATGCGACAGCTGGTGCTATACCTGTTTTCGATATCGCTATAAAATTTGCAGATCTTAAAATGCCCCCAAAAAATTTCCAGACTATTTAAGGTATACCCAGTATACCACCGCAGGAGTAAGTGACAATGAAAATCACAAAAACGCAGTTAAAACAGATTATTAAAGAAGAGTTAGGCACGATGGCCGAAGCGGAACAGTGGAAGATGGGTCGTTCAATGAAAGCCGGCGATCGTGCACGACAACAGAAACTCGACCGTATACGAAAACAGCGCCAGACGGTAGATAATTTAGCCGCCATTACAAGTTTGGCAAACTTGGGAGATACACCTGCAGCCGGCGTCGACGACGTCGCCGAGCCACCGCATGTCGACATCGTTAACGCGCTTGATATGGCTAATCGAATGGAAGACAGCGGCGATATGGCGGATCTGCGCTATGTGATCGAAGCTTTAGAACAAGCATTAGAAAAATTGGGTGAGCAAGAAGAGCCACGAGATCCATATGCCGACGAATCCCCATATGATGCAGGATATTAAAATGAAGATCACTAAAGCGCGGCTTAAGCAGATTATCAAAGAAGAGATGAACAATATAGCAGAAGTAGTGGAGTTGGAAGACAGCGCAACAAGGTTCGATCCAGAACCGAGAAGAGAGCTTCAGCAAGGTGAGATAGAGATAATGAAAGGCAGAGGCGATGTGCAGAAGTGGTTTTATGTCGACAGCGCCCAAGATGCCATGACTCTCGTCGAGTTAGGAAGAAACTATGGATTCCCAACAGGAATAATCCAAAACCTCTCAGGCGAACAGGTTCCTCAAGTATACAGCATATGAGAAGGGCTATAAAACTTCACAGCGCCGAAAGAAGTTAAACAAAGCCTTTTTAGCATGCGGTATCTATCTACTACATGGGTAGGAACGTAGAAGGCAAATATAAGCTTCCTAGGATTACGGACAATAAGTTCCGATGTCCTTGTTGTGGTGCGCCTGTTAACTGGGCAGTACCCGGAGGCATTGGTTCGAAGGGCTACGCACACTGTTCCAGGTCTCTTAACGCAACCCAAGTATGGAGAAGAGGCCACCGTCCACCAGAGCCTTGTGTGTGGAAGGGTGAAGTTAGGCGCCTAACCAACTTCAAAGTAGAGATCTGGGATGATAGGAAATGGACAAAAGACTCTCCGTCATAGTTTGTGTGTTTAAATGATAGATACTCTGTCTAAAGCTGGGCCGCGGTTTGTGGTGGGAGATCTGGTATATTTCCTTGGATATTATAAGGATTATCACGGCGTTAACGAATACGGTGTTATCCTCAATATTGATGGTACCATGGTGTGGCGGGATATGATATATCATGTGTTCTGGTTTGAACGCGGATATATAGGACAATATTCTGGCAGTCAGCTGGTATTAGTATATGAGGTTGATATGCAAACGGAAAATATTACGCTCAATAAGTGGTAGTGTGTTGGGAACTTGACTATTTATGATTGTATATGCGTTAGGAGTGTAATATTATGCCGATGATTTTGAATGAATGGAGAAAATTTTTAGACGAAGTTAATGAGGTGGGTACTGTGGAAGATAGGGCTTATCAATATTTGATTGATGCCGGCGTATATAAACCGGTGGCGCGCGGCGAAGCCATGGTTGATGTGTTAACCGGGACTACTAGTGCTGCACGTAGTGCTCTATACAAAGCAATCGATGATGGTGTATTCGATGAACTCGATAGAAATGCTATTGATAATGTCATCGACAAATTAGACTCTATGATTAGCTAAAGTATAAGGAAAATTTTTAAAATGAAAATCACGAAATCACAACTTAAACAGATCATCAAGGAAGAGCTTAAAGTAGTCTTTGAAGTCCAGCGCGGCAGCCAAGATTTTGAAGGAGAGTACGGCGTGGACTCTAAAAGTGGCAAGCAAATGGGAAACTTGCCCGGGCAATCTGGAAATACTTATCAACGCCGAACGAATCGTGCTAGCCGTGGTTTTGGCACAGGAGAAATTCACTTTCCTGAAGCTCTGGCTTATTTTAATAAAAAGACTCAAAAAATAGCAAAATTAATGGCTAAGATGAAATTACTAACGGGACCGGCCGGGCAGCGTCAGATGCGCGAGGAGTGGGAAACCATGATCGCCGGACTATCTGATATAGCTAAAACAATTGGAGCTAGAGACCCCCTTAAAACATTATACTCAGAGCGCCCGAAAATTGCTCGGCAATACAAAAAAATGGACGTTGAACAGAGATCTAAATTAGAAGTGGAAAACGAAAAAGCAGCTTCAGTGGAAGTGTGGAGACTGATTGGTTTTATGGTTGACAAAGAACTACACGACGCTCAATGGTATAAGAAGGAATTCTTTGATAAGCTATTAGACGCCAACGCAGAAATCCAAAACCCAGCAAACTGGAAACCAACAGGGAAGTTTAGAACAGAATTATGAAAATTACAAAACAACAGCTTAAACAGATTATTAAAGAAGAACTTTTTTATGAAAGCCAAGGATCCGTAGGAAATTTTGGTGGTGTTGCTGGGGGCTTGGCAAGCATGCGGCCAGCGCCGCCGACAGAAGACACACCAGACTCGGTGATTCAACAACAAGCCCACGAATTTTTTGCAACTTTAAGCCTAACCAGTGATGTAGTGCAAGTCTTGGTGAAGAATATTGCAATTCCAGATTTGGTAGCGCTTATGGATAAAATTCCAAAATTAGACACCGCGGCGGAAGAAGAAATATGAAAATCACGAAATCTCACATTGTCGAGCTTCTTAATGAAGAGCTTACAAAGACCGATAAGTCTGAAATCAAGAAAATGATTGACAAACAGGTCGAAAGTATGGTAAAATCAGAGTTAAAGAAAGCTTTGGAAGAAGAACTTAGTAAAGCCCTCAAATCAAAAGAGGTTAAGGGTGACGTTGGCGAGATTGCCAAAACCGTTATCAAGAAGCTCTATAAAGACCTTTCCTTTCATCACCCCTACATCATCGACAGAATAATGATTTAGTGATAACATTCAGAACGTATGGACCTAACGCCGCAGAAGGCGATTTCATCAAAGATAAAAGCGCACAGAAAAGATCAATGGGATTTGTAAGGGAAGTTAACTTGCTTACAAATATGATGAAGGTCACCTTTCCCAAGCTTGGTAAAGAAACTTGGGTAGTGTGGGAAAACCATGGCCACTATGTGATAATATAAACTACTTAAGAATTCTTAAGGAACCAAAAAATGTGGTTTAAAATTTTGATAATGACAGCAGGCGCTTTTTTATGTGGGCTTTCGTGCGGTAGTATTCTCGTACAGAGCATAGATCACAAGGAAGAGGGCTATTCAGCGGGTTGTATTAACGAAGAGCTTTTTATTATAGAGAAAGAGAGTGTTATAACGATAGCGCCCGGAGATGTCTGTAATATTTATAATAAAGAACTCACCTTTGAAGAAAATATATTAAACTGTTCTGGGCGACGACCAATACTGCTTAATATATAATAAGTGGGTGTTGGATTTCAATCGGGGGATCTTGTCGTTGATACGGCGAGCGGCGACTTTGGGCTTTTATTGGAGAGATTTGATGTTCTCGAACATGCGCCGGAGTTTAAACTTCGAGGAAAAGTTTATGCATGGGACATTGTTTGGACAGGTAAAAGTATAACAAGTCTTAATAAATATACTCCCTATACTGAAGTCGGGCTAAATAAATGTATTAAAGACGGTGTTCTGTTGTATATGCCGAATAGTTAGGTTATGGACAAACATTTCGAAGACGAACTTGAAGAGATAGTTATTCATGCTGGTGATATTATTATCGATCATATAACCGGGTATGTCGGGATAATTTTAAATAGAACTCGCAGAATTGATATTATTGATGATGATATATATTTTTGGGAAATTAAGTGGACTTCAAATTTTGCCAACAAGAAGGGCCGCGGCAGTTCAAAAGAATTCTTAAGCATAAGTGGGTTTTTAGAAGAAGCAACTTTAAAACTATCAATTTTAATAGGCGCCGTCGAATTACATTCAACAAATAATGAAAACAATGAAAAATAAAACAAGTTATCCAATTGGACAAGGTGACTTGGTAAAGGTTAAGGTTTTTGCGTCATCCATGGGTCCTCATGAGCGCCGCGGCATTGTTATAAGTAAAAAATTTGATGATGAAAATATGATGTTTCCTTGTATAGATGTGTATATTTTCGGTCTAAATGATAAGCATCGATGTATGTCGCACCAATTAGAAATACTATCTTCCGCTAGTTAGACGCGTCCGCCCCTATATACTTTTGTGGGCACAGTATTACGACGGTTGTTATTTTGGGGAGCATTAGTTGCTATACCTATTAATTTATTTATTTTTGGGGTAGGGCATTATAATAATAACGCTTCTTTACAAATACTGTCGATTTTAAATATTGCGCTCTTATCTACACAATTTTTGAAGGGAGAGAAAGAGCGATGAAAAAAATTATAATAATACTTGGGGCTATAGCTCTTTGTTTGACCGGCACTACGGTCGCATCCGATACAAAAATAGAAGTCCCAGTCAGCGTACTTAATGCGGATTATCAAACTCTTCCAATTAGTTCAGGAATGAGTAGAGTAGAGAACCATGTAAGAGAAGCTGCAGTAAAAGTATCTAGATTGGCCGGTGGCCATGGTTCAGGCTCTCTGATTAGTTACAGAGGAACTCAATTCATCATAACGGCTCAACATGTCGCCAACGGGCGTTTGGGGAGTGTATATATGATTAGCAAAAATGCTCAAAATAAGATAGCTATTTTAGTTCATGGAGATCCCTTAAATGATATTGCAGTGTTGTGGTTGAGTCCAGAGGAAGAAATCGCTGATGTACGTCCAATGCCATGGCGTCCACTGGAGACGTTGCCACGAGTTGGAACTATAATTAATTATTCAGGTCATCCTTCTAGTCATTCTCTATTGAGTTTTAGAGGATCAATAGCTGGCTATGAGACTCATCCAGAAGCCGGCATTCAAATTATCTTAAATGTCTTTGGGTGGTTTGGTTCTTCTGGTTCTGTGATTTACAATGATGCCGGCAGAATTGTTGGGATTCTTTGGGGCGTAGATGTGGATTATTATAGTGGTCAACCACAAGTAAATGAGGGTATTGTTTGGGTTAGTCCTATTCAAAATTTAGACATGGCATTGGCTCTTGCACCTTTATGCACACAAATACCCGATATAGTTAGCGCTTGTAACTAAAGATATATCTATTTATAGTATCTCTAAGTGGAGTTTTCTAATGAATAGTGACAAAGATGCAGAAATATGTCCAAATTGTGGTTTGAGAATGATAGACCCAGAAGTTTGTGATTTTTGTGATTACAAACGTCATGAAAACCTTGATCTATACAAAACATTTAAAGTGCTAACGAGAACTTTGTCGAGGTTTATAAATGAAACTTCTATTTGAAAGATGGCGAAGGTTTTGTATAAGCCGACCGCGATTTGTTTTAGTAGAAGAACGCGAAGAATTTGCCACTATGACTCCTATAGAGGGTCCAGGTAGGCAGACCCCTAGGGCAGTCGAAGAGCAGTGGTTAAAAGATGTTACAGAGGGGTTAAAACCATTCGGTCATTACCCTATCAGGAAGCTTGGGGAAGGTCAGTACGGAAAAGTCTATCTTGCGAAGGATTTTAAGACTGAAACACCAATTGCTGTTAAGATTGTCTCGAAAATGAGTGACAAATGGGGACGAGAACGCGACAATTATGCATTTGCTATGAAAAATGCCGGTATAATGGACCCTAAATTTGCTGGCTATCTACCTGTAGTTTATGATATTAAAGAAGATCAACATGCTGTATATGTCATGATGGAGCTTTTGGAGTCACCACCAAAGGAAGTAATTAACCAACTCCTTGCAAGAGATGATTCATTTGATGTAGATCCCGACAAAGAAAGGAGGATTTTTGCTTCCGAAGCTGCAATTAACGACTTAATTGACATGGCATTGAACAAAATGCCAGAGTCACCGCGAGTAACGATGTCCCAAACCGGGTTTGAACAAAAACATATCGATGGGATTCAACGCAGTGCTCTCAATAGGTTTTTAAAAGGAGGGAATCTTACACCAGAAGAGGAGGAAAAGCTAGGTTTTATTGATTTTGCTTCAATGGGAGATCCACAATCCGATCGCATGCGCCTCCATCGGTTATTGGGTGCAGAAATTTATCATATGGTAACACAAGTTTCATCATACCCAGCAGAAACGATGGCGAGATCAATAATAGAGATGTTAGAGGATTCAATCCATCAAGCGATCTATAAACAAATTGTTCCTGTTCACCAATCTAGTGGGACTATCAATACTAATACATCGGGGGCCCCATCGGGTATGCTTAGTGCTTTCCCAGAGGCGGAGGGGATTATAGCTGCAATGAAATACTTTGATAAGAGACACCATTTTGAACCGAAAGATGTACATTTTAAAAATGTTATGATGAGACCGAAGGACGGACATCTAGTTATTGTAGATCTCGGATTGTTTGTGATAAAGAGGTAAATGAATGAAACTCCTACTTGAAAATTGGCGAAAGTATTTGGTTGAAGGCGATGTTGAAAAGTATACTGTGCCAGGTTCAGAAAAGTATAAAGATAACTGGAACGATATACAGGTTGCTTATAAAGATTCAGATTTGAATTTTGAGGAACCGGTGCAGGATTTTGTTCTAATTCTCGATAAATTAGCAGAATTGATGGGATTTTCTGAACCTATTATTACAAGCGGTCTTAGACTACCAATGCGCCAAGTCGGTCCAATGGTTTATCTGTGGGATAAAAATGGCGGACGTAAAGACTTGAATAAAGGACTCAAGGGGGAAGAAAACAGTGGTAGCAAATATATTATGAATTTGTATGGGAATTGCAAAAGTTGTAATAAAAATGCTCTCGCAATTGCAAAAGTTTTAGTGAGTATGTGGGAGGAAGGAGCCAACCCTTTGGAGAGTCCACATGCGATTCCCTCACGTGTGTTTAAGGCTTCAGCGGCGTATATAAAATCTCAAGGAGGCATTTCGGCACACCAAACGGGTGAAGCGGTGGATTATGGTATTGTAAGTAATAACCCTCAAGAGATCTATGATATGCTCCAGTATGTTAAAAAGCACAAATTGGCGGAGGTGGAAATTATTGACGAGACTGGAATTGCAGCACCCCACTGGCATATAAGCGTATATGGAGTGACAGAGGAAGGCACAGAATTTTTAAAAACACCTAACAAGGAAAATACCCCATGAAACTCCTACTTGAAAATTGGCGAGAGTATATAGCAGAAGAGTATTATGAAGTCGATGCTCTCGAAGAGAGCGAAGAATATTGTCCCGTGTGCGCCGAGTCAATGGACGAAGCCAAAAAGAAATCCTGTAAACCATCAAAGGGAAAGAGGTTTGCTAAGCGAGTTGATGGTAAGTGTCGTTCATTTGGACAATCCGGAAAGGCAAAAGATGGTGGAGATCGAATTCGACCCGGAACAGCAAAGGGTGATGCCTACTGCGCTCGATCTGCAGGAATTAAGAAATGTAAAAATCCACCATGTGCGAATACACTTTCTAGAAAGAAGTGGAAATGCCGCGGCAAGAAGTCAGTAGCATGAAACTCCTATTAGAAAATTGGCGTGGGTATCTCCTTTCTGAATCATATATCTTGGATGAAGATTTTTTTGAATCCTCGATCCAGCAATTATTCGACAAACTTAAAGCTTTTGGTGATCACACTTGGATCTTTTTTGATACAGAGACCACAGGATTTAAGCCGGCGAGCGCTCAACTAACAGAAATTGGCGCCATTTCGGCACTGCCCGATAATTGGCAGTTTAGTGAGGTTGACGCCAAGCAGGGATTATTTTATGATAAGATCAAGTTGAATCCTGAGACAATTTCCGGGTTTGAAACTTCAGATGACCCAAAAGCAAAGTTCCCTTTAGAGTTAACTCGCTATGGCATGCCAAGCGATGAGTATAAAGAGAAGTACCCGAAGGGCATGCCTAATGAAGAGGATGTTATTAGACAGTTTGTTGAGTATCTCCAAAGTCAACAAAATCCCGTTTTAGTGGCTCAAAATGCCAAATTTGACGTTGATTTCGTCCAAAAGAGGGCTGATTTATACCAGATACCGGTTAA
>Ga0114997_10002012_pt1 | contig 16626 bp, 15 predicted proteins | sample ArcticOcean_MG_C_2_FD_87045 | JGI IMG/M metagenome (GOLD analysis project Ga0114997, IMG submission 87045) | Marine microbial communities from western Arctic Ocean - ArcticOcean_MG_CB4_136 | ecosystem: Environmental > Aquatic > Marine > Oceanic | place: Arctic Ocean: Canada Basin | collected...
AGATGCTATTGAAATTGTTATAGGGCAAGGTGCTAAACCAGGTGGTGGTGGAATGCTTTTAGGTCAAAAAATAAGTGATCGTGTTGCAGAAATGAGAACTTTACCAAAAGGAATAGATCAAAGGTCTGCATGTAGACATCCCGACTGGACAGGCCCTGATGATTTAAAAATTAAAATTTTAGAAATAAGAGAAATTACAGGTTGGAAGGTTCCAATATTTGTTAAAGTTGCGGGTGCAAGACCATATTATGACACTGCTCTTGCTGTTAAGGCTGGTGCTGATGTTGTTGTTTTGGATGGAATGCAAGGTGGAACAGCTGCTACACAAGAAGTATTCATAGAAAATGTTGGTCAACCTACTTTAGCATGTATTAGACCTGCTGTAGACGCACTCCAAGATTTAGATCAGCATAGAAAAGTTCAATTAATTATATCTGGTGGAATTAGAAATGGTGCTGATGTTGCTAAGGCAATGGCTCTTGGAGCAGATGCAGTTTCAATTGGTTCTGCTGCTATGATTGCATTGGGAGATAATGATCCTAAGTGGGAAAAAGATTATAATAAATTGGGCACTACTGCGGGAGCTTATGACGATTGGCATGAAGGAAATGATCCAGCAGGAATTACAACTCAAAAACCTGAACTAATGAAGCGTTTTGATCCTGTTGCTGGTGGACGACGTTTATCAAATTACTTAAAAGTGATGACTCTAGAGGCACAAACAATAGCTAGGGCTTCTGGTAAAAATGATTTACATAATTTAGAACCTGAGGATTTATGTGCACTTACAGTTGAATCTGCTGCTATGGCGAGAGTTCCACTTGCAGGAACTAGTTGGATACCAGGATTAAAAGATAAAAAATAGTATTGTGATGACTGATTAACAGTTGTAAATTAAAAAATTAAACATGCCTAAAAATTTATCTAAAATTGCAAAAACTAAAAAAATAAAATATTTTTTGATTAGTTTTGTAGACTTTTTTGGTGTACTGAGATCAAAATTAGTCCCAACACAGGCTATTGCTGAAATGCAAAAAAATGGAGCAGGCTTTGCTGGGTTTGCAACGTGGCTAGATATGTCTCCTGCAGATGGTGATATGTTTGCTCTACCAGATCCTGAAAGTTTAATTCAACTGCCTTGGAACAAAGAAATTGGATGGTTGGCCTCTGATCTATATATGTATGACAAACCTGTGAAGGCTTCACCTAGAGTAATGCTCAAAGAGCAAATTAATAAATTGAATAAAAAAAATTTAATCATGAAATCTGGAGTAGAATGTGAATATTTTTTGATATCAGAAGATGGCAACAGAATTGCTGATAACAGAGATACACAATCAAAACCTTGTTACGATCAGTCTACATTAATGAGAAGATATGATCTAATTAAAGAAATATGTGACAGCATGATTGTTATGGGTTGGAACCCTTACCAAAATGATCATGAGGATGCTAATGGTCAGTTTGAGATGAACTGGGATTATACAGATTGTTTAACTACAGCTGATAGACATGTATTTTTTAAGTATATGGTTAAATCATTGGCTGAAAAGCATGGGTTAAGAGCAACATTTATGCCCAAACCTTTTGAAAATTTAACAGGCAATGGTTGTCATGCTCATATTTCTCTGTGGAATGGAAAAATAAATAAATTTTTAGATAACGGAGACCGATTAGGTTTAAGTAGATTGGCTTATAATTTTTTGGGTGGAATTATGAAACTTACTCAACCTTTAACTGCTTTTTTTAACCCAACAATTAATAGCTATAGAAGAATAAATGCACCACCTACAAAATCAGGTGCTACATGGTCACCAAGTAGTATTTCATATACAGGAAATAATAGAACTCATATGATAAGGGTTCCAGACAAAGGTAGATTTGAATTAAGGTTAATGGATGGAGCGGTAAATCCTTATTTGCTTCAAGCTGGAATAATAGCAGCGGGGTTACATGGAATTAATAACAAAATTGATCCTGGTGAACCTTTATCCTGCAACATGTATACAGATTATAAAAATTATCCAAATCTAAAAAAATTACCTGACATAATTGAAGATGCCTTGGATCAATTAGAAAATAGTAAAGAAATTAAAGAAGCATTTGGTGATAATACTATTAAAAGTTATCTAAAACTAAAAAGATCTGAAGTTAAAAATTTTTATCAAGAAGAAACATTTGACAAAAAAGATCCTGTTACTGAATGGGAAAAAAATAGCACACTTGATTGTTAAATTAAATGAAAACAATCATAGAAAATGCCAATTGGTCAATACCCTCGTTCATTGAAAATCCGAATTATCAATTTAATAAAGAAAAAATATTGAATTCACTTCCTGAAAAATTTATAGATGAAGCTATTCATTCTATTTCTAAATGGGAAACTTACGCTCCAACACCTCTGCGTGAGCTTAGTAAATTAAATGAAGAGCTTGGCTTTAAAAAAATTTACTATAAAGATGAAGATAAGAGATTTGATCTAAAATCATTTAAAGCGCTTGGTGGTGCTTTTGCAGTAAATAAAATTGCAAATGAAAAAGGTAATATAATAGTTTCAACAGCTACGGCCGGCAATCATGGAAGGTCAGTAGCATGGGGAGCTAAAAGACTTGGCCTTAAATGTAAAATTTTTATTAGTGAATTTGTAAGTGAGGCAAGAGCCAAAGCAATGAAAGATTTAGGAGCTGATGTTATCAAAGTTAAAGGAAATTATGATGCTTCTTTAAAAGAGTGTATTAAACGATCAGAAAAAAATAACTGGGAAATAGTCCAAGACGTCTCTTGGGAGGGATATAAGGAAGTTCCTAAATTAATAATGGCTGGCTACACAATCATGATTAAAGAAATTATGGATCAAAACACACAAGAACCATTTACTCATGTGTTTTTGCAAGCGGGTGTAGGAGGAATGGCTGCAGCTATGATTGCAGGTTTTGCAAAATATTCAAATAACATTCCAAAGTTTATTATTATTGAGCCAGAAAATGCAAATTGTGTATTCAAGAGTATAGAAAATAAAAAAGCAACAACGGTAAATATAGTTAATGAAACAATAATGGGTGGTATGTCATGTGGTGATGTTTCAACAGTTGCTTGGGAAATACTAAAAGATTCATCAAATTATAGTTTAACAATAACTGATGATGAAATATCTACAGTAGTAGCAATGTTGGCAGAAGCTAAATTATCTAATGAAAAAATAATTGCAGGAGAATGTGCTGTACCAGGCATTATTGCGCTAATTGGTTTATTTAAAAACAAGGAATATCTTAATAAATTAAATTTAGATCAAAAATCTAAAGTTTTATTATTTGGTTGTGAGGGTTTAACCGATCCAACAATGTATGAAAAGCTGCTAAGTGACGGATTGCAAAAAATCTAAATAAATATGACAAAAAAAGCTATTGTTTGGATAAGAGAAGATTTTAGGATTGAGGAAAATGAAACCTTAGCTTATGCAACGCAAAATCATGAGTTTGTTAGTGCTCTCTACATATATAATTCAAAGAACTTTGACAGAAAAAGAGAGGCACAAAAATGGTGGCTGTCTAAATCTTTAGTGAATTTTAACATAGATTTGAAAAAATTAAATATTTCATTAGAGATACAGTCTGGAGATGAACTTGAAGTATTTTCATCTATTAAAAAAAAAGATGATGTAACTATTTATTGGAGCAAAATTTATGAGCCCGATGTAATTAATAAAGGAAAAAAAATAAGAGACCTATTTATTAAAAATCAAATTCCATATAAATATTTTAAAGGTAATATTTTAGTAGAATTTCAAGATATGACTAAAGATGATGGCACACCATATAAAGTATTTACACCTTTTTGGAAAAAAACTGAACAACAATATATTTCCAAAAATCTTTTTAAAAATTTAAAGATTAAATCAAAAGAAAAACTAATAAATATTTTTAAAAAATCAATATCTTCAAAAGAAATTTTACCTAAAAATAATTGGCATATAAAGTTTGAAAAATATTGGAATCCCTCAGAACTTGAGGCTAAAAAGTATTTACAAGAATTGGTAAAAAATAAAATTGAAGACTATGGAGAAACAAGAGATATTCCTGGTGTAAGTGGAACATCAAAGCTTTCACCCTTTATAAAATTTGGTCAAATACATGTGGAGACAATTTGGAAAAAATGTGAAGATATAAAAATCAAAAAGATAGGATATAGAAAATACATAAACGAGTTAGGATGGAGAGAATTTTCTCATAGTTTAATTAATTATTTTCCTCAAATGCTTAAGGGCAACCTTAGAAAAGATTTTGATAATTTTCCTTGGGTTAAAAATGAAAAATTTTTAAAAAAATGGAAAGAAGGTATGACAGGATATCCTATTGTAGATGCTGGTATGAGAGAGTTGTATGAAACTGGATGGATGCACAACAGAGTAAGAATGATTGTTGCTTCATTTCTTGTTAAACATTTAAGAATTCATTGGATGGAAGGGGAAAAATATTTTAAAAATTGTTTAGTTGATTACAATCAGGCTAGTAATGTTGCACAATGGCAGTGGGTTGCTGGATGTGGAGCGGATGCAGCTCCTTATTTTAGAATATTTAACCCAATTCTTCAGGGTGAAAAATTTGATAAGGAAGGTCTTTATGTAAAAAAATGGGTCCCAGAAATAAGCAAAGTACCAGAAAAATTTATTCATAAGCCATGGGAAATGGAGCCAAAATACCAACAAGCTATAAAGACTATAATTGGTAAAGACTATCCTAAACCTATTGTCACCCATGAAAAGGCAAGAGCTTCAGCTCTTGAAGCATTTCAAACCTTAAAAAAAAAATAAGTTAGTCACCAATAAAATGATGAATTATCTTTCTTTGTTGAGGGTCAATTCTATGTTCAAAAAGATAAATACCCTGCCATGTTCCAAGCAATAAAGAGCTGTCTTTAATGCTTAATGATACTTGATTATTAGTAAGTGCTGATTTTATATGAGCAGGCATATCATCTTTACCCTCGGTGGTGTGGATATAAAGCTTATTATTCATTGGAACTAATTTATCAAAATAATTAATTAAATCAGTTTGTACATCTGGATCTGCATTTTCTTGAATAATTAATGAAGCACTAGTATGCTGTATGCTTAAATTTATAATCCCGTTATTAAAATTATTTTCTTTTATCCAATTATATGTTTTATTTGTAAATTCATATAGTTTTTGACCACTTGTTTTAATTTCTAAATTAAAAAACTCTTGTCTTATCATCAATTATATTTTATTGAAGTTAATTCATATAATCGACTGACAGTTCTTCTAAAAATATCCACCAAACCTTTGGAAGAACTAATCAAATTTAATTGTGATTTAGACGTAATCATCAATGGTATATTTTTTTCATAAAGAATATCAATTAATGTAATAAATCTTTGTTGTTGGTTAGAATTATTATTATTAAAATTTGGGATATTTTCTATAATCATAAAATTGCATGTATCTGCAATTTTTATATAATCTTCAGCTCCAATATTTTTGGCACACAAATCTTTAAAATCAAGTCTAGAAATACCATCGTAATATTTTTTGATATTAAATTTTCTTCCTTTAATATTTAAAATCTTTTGTTTAATTGGTATATTTTTAGTTATTTGTCTAAAATATTTATTAACTTTAAAATTAATTTTTTCATTTAAAGGGAATAAAAATCTTTCACTCTTGTTACTTTGAGACTTTCTATAATCTTCTTCAATACTAAGTTTTTGCTGATAACACTTATTTTTCATAACTTTAATAAAGGGAAGAAATTGATCTCGTTGAAGTCCGTCTTTATAAAGATCATTAATTTTTATATTAGATGAAAATAAAACTTTAATATTTTCATCAAACATCCTCTTGAAAAGATTGCTTAAAATCATTGCATCTACAATATTGGTTACTTGGAATTCATCTAAATAAATCAATTCATATTTTTTTTTTATTTTATTAACAAATTTATCAATAACATTTTCTTTTTTATCTTTTTTATTTTGAAATACAAAGTCATGAAAGCTAATCATAAATTCATTAAAATGTAATCTTTTTTTTGTAAATTTAAAATTTTCATAGAAAAAATTTAAAATCATTGTTTTGCCAACCCCAACACCACCTTGTAAATAAAAGCCCAGCTTAGAGTTTTTTTTTGAAAATATTTTCTTTAAAAGCGATTTATTAAAATTTAAATTGTAAAACTGATTTAGCTCTTCTATTAGATTAATTTGATTAGGATTTACCTCTAAGTTATTCTTTTTACAATAATTTAGAAATAATAAATTTAAATTCATTTTTTAGTTTTAAAATCTATACCATATTCTGATCTTGAACCTTTTCTTAATCCAAATGGTCCTGGTATAAAGATTGTCAATGGCTTAGTTCCTTTTTTTAAATCTACTCTATGATGAGCATTTGCAGAACGAAAACCAATATAGCCTGGGTTTCTCCAGAATTTACCTTTTTTAGTTGTTTCCCAATAACCTCCTTGAAGGATTATTGTAATGTAAGGACATAAATGATTATGAACGCCCTCTCCATGATCATCTGCAAGCATTTCATGTATTAAAATATTGAATGGAAACCATTTTGGTCTATGTCTTAATAGAATATAATACCTATTCATCCAGGGTTTTGCTTCGCTAAATTTTGGGTGGGAAGGACCTCGATCTAAAACTATTTTTTTCCTACCTAGTTTTTCCAACAACCTTAGGAACATTTTAGTTAAGTTTAATGATAGAATTATCTTTTATTATATACATATTTTTATTTAAGATAAATGGTCTAGAGATTTTCTCATTATCTATTTTTAATATTGAAGCTGTTACCCCTGTAGCTATATCAATTACTAATAATTTTCCGTTATCAGTTGTTAAATAAATATTATCTTTTCCAACAATGAATCCAACAGGCTCAATTAATGAAACAATGTTTTTTTTTTGGTCCTTTCTTTTCTCCTCTGAAACATAATACCTTGGTACATTTGATCCTTTGCAATTAAACCAGTTTGTAGAAAAAAACTTACAATCTTGTTTAAGTCTTTTTCTGCCAAATTTTTTAAATATATTAGTGCTTCTAAGAATGCTTCCAGATTTTTTATCTATAATAATTAAATATCCTTCCAATGACACAGTAAAAATATAATTGTCTATCAAAGTTGGTCTTAAGTTTGAGTTGACTTTTTGTTGCCAATTAAGTGTGCCAGTATTAATGTCTATTGAAAAAAATTGATTTTCATTATTTGAAAAATACAAAGTGTTTTTGTCAGCAATTATATCTGATGTTTTAAGATAAAAATCTTCGTCATAGACCAGAGAGCTTCTGGTAGGTATTTGCCATAAGAGTTCACCAGTTTTTATGTCAACTCCCGTTATATCTCCTACTGAGTTATTAAAATAAATTTTTTCATTTATTATAACCATAGACAGTTTCTTTTGAGACCTTATTAGTGTGTTTTCAGTTTTAATATTCCATATTTCTGTTCCATCTCTAACTGAATATGCTCTTAAAGTATTTTGAAAGTCAATTATAAAAAATTTATCTTTGTAAACTTTTAATTGTGAATTAAATGGAGCAGAATTATTTTTAGACCACAGAAGATCACCAGTGCTAATATCTAGAGCATAATATTTTGCAATATTATCTGCAACAATCAATGTTTTTTTATCACTACCAAATAGTAAAATTGGTTTTTGTTTTTTTTCTGACTTCGTGTAAATATTTTTTTTCCAAATTAACTCACTATTATTATTAAATTTTAATATTGTTCCCTTATTATCAAAAAAGATAATATTGCTATTTTCAAATAAAATTTTTGGATCATATTGATAAAAGTTGTCTATTTTAGAAAATTTAAACCTCGAGATATTTTTAAGTTCACCATTATAGTTGATACGACCATTATTATTATCATAATTGTTAAAAAAGCTCTTGTTAATAGCTTTGGTTTGTAACCTGATTTTTACACCTGGATTGAATTCATTATCTAAAGCTTTTTCTTTTTTGGATATTGTTTCTACTATTTCTTTGCTTTCCTGATTTTCTGACTTTATTTTTTCTGTATTCCAGAACTTTGAATTTTTATTGAATGAACAATTTGCTAAAAAAACAAAAATCAATAAAACCTTAAAAAAATTATTCACTTAAATCTCTATTAAGTCTCTTTTCAGACTGTAATTTTATATCTGGATTACTATTCGCTAAGGTTAAAATTTGATTAAAAAATTCTTTAGATTTTTGTTTTTCATTATTTGAATAAAAATATTCTGCCATCAAAAAAAGCGCATGGGATCTCCATATGCTTTCTGAATTAATAATTGGATTTAAAATCTTGATTAACTCGTTTTCGGATACAAAATTTGAATTATAAAGACCTTTTTTATAAATCATTAAGTTTTTTATTTCTGCTTCTAATTTTGTTTTGTGAATTAATGAATCAAATAAATTATTTATCTCGTTCTTGTTATTTATTAAATTATTATCTATTAAAAAATAAAGTCCTAAAGGGGAATATGTATTGTCTTTATCTTCAATTATTTCCCTCATTAATAAAACAATTTTAGATTTATCTCCATTTTCATATTCTATTACTGCACTATTATACTTATCTGCTAGATCCTTTTTTTGTTTATCTTTATATATTTGATAAAAGTAAAAACTAAATAAAATCAATATTAAAGTTATAGATATTGAAATTAATAGTTTTCTATTATTTATGAAAAAATTCCTAATTTTTTCATATCTTGTGTTGGTGTCTATTATTGTAATTTCTTCATCCATTTTAAATCATATTCCTTAGTACAAACTGAAGAATACCACCATTTTTATAATATTCTAATTCATTCTTTGTATCAATTCTGCAAAGAGTCTTAATTTTTTTAATATCTCCAGATATATATTTTATTTCAACCTGTACATAGTCTGATGGGTTAACACCTTCTTGTATATTTGTAACTGTAATTAATTCTGAACCAATTAAGTTTAGATTAGTTCTATTGTTTCCTTCGGCAAATTGAAGAGGTAATACACCCATACCAATTAAATTCGATCTATGAATTCTTTCAAAACTTTCTGCAATTACAACTTTTACACCTAATAGTTTTGTTCCTTTGGCAGCCCAATCTCTAGATGATCCTGTACCATATTCTTTTCCACCAATTACCGCTAAATCTGTTCCTCGTTTTTTATATTCTTCTACTGCGTTAAAAATTGGCATTACTTTTCCTTCAGGATATAATTTTGTAAAACCTCCCTCGGTGCCAGGAGCCATCTCATTTTTGATTCTAATATTTGCAAATGTTCCTCTCATCATAACCTCGTGATTTCCTCTTCTAGATCCATATGAGTTATAATCTTTTGGTAGTATTTGGTGTTTCATAAAATACTCTCCTGTGGGGCTTTCTTTTTGTATGTTCCCAGCTGGTGAAATGTGATCTGTTGTTACCATGTCACCTAAAATTAAAAGTGGTCTTACATCTTTAATAGGCTTAAAACCTTCAGGATTATCGGTTAAGTTTTCAAAAAAAGGTGGTTTCTTGACATAAGTTGATCCTGAATCCCAATTATAAATACTTGTTTTTTCAGTTTTAATTTTTTGCCATTGCTTGGGTCCTTCTGAAATATTTGAATATCTTTTAATAAACATTTCAGCGTTCAGAGATTCTCTTAAGGTATCTTCAATTTCTTTATTTGATGGCCAGATATCTTTTAAATAAATATCCTTACCTTCTTTGCTTTTTCCTAATGGCTCGTTGTAAAGATCGAATTCCATATGTCCTGCTAGTGCGTAAGCTACAACAAGTGGAGGAGAGGCTAAGTAGTTAGCTTTAATATGCGGGGATATTCTTCCTTCAAAATTTCTATTACCAGACAATACTGATACAGCGTATATGTTCTCTTTTTCTATCGACTTTACAATCTCATCAGGTAAAGGTCCTGAATTTCCTATGCATGTTGTGCAACCATATCCCACTAAATTAAAACCTAATTTATCTAAAAATACATTTAATCCAGCTTTTGCTAAATAATCAGTTACTACTTGTGATCCTGGAGCTAATGATGTTTTTACCCAAGGTTTAGTTTCTAAACCAAACTCTACAGCCTTTTTAGCTAATAACCCTGCTCCAATTAAAACATTTGGATTAGATGTGTTTGTGCACGAAGTGATTGCAGCAATTAATATTGATCCATCTTTAATTTTATAATCTGTTCCAGAAACTTTTGAGATTTTTTTTTCTTTTCTTTGGGTCGCATTTTCAAAAACTTTTTTAAATCCCTTGGATGCATCTGTTAATAAAACTTTGTCTTGTGGTCTTTTGGGTCCTGAGATAGTTGGAACAATTGTCGACATATCTAATGATAATATATCAGTAAATTCAATTCCATCACTGGCCCATAAGCCCTGTTCTTTTGCATATTTTTCAACAATATTAACTGTATTCTCGTCTCTTCCTGAAAATCTTAAATATTTTAATGTCTCATCATCAATTGGAAAAAAACCACAAGTAGCTCCATATTCTGGAGCCATATTTGCAATGGTTGCTCTATCAGCAAGTGTTAAATTTTTTAAACCATCCCCATAAAACTCCACAAATTTTCCAACAACACTCTTGTCTCTTAACATTTTTACAACGGTAAGCACTAAATCTGTAGCTGTGGTACCTTCTGGCATTTTATTGGTTACTTCAAATCCAATTACTTCAGGAATTAACATTGAAATTGGTTGACCTAACATTCCAGCTTCTGCTTCAATTCCACCTACGCCCCAACCTAAAACGGATAGTCCATTAACCATCGTAGTATGACTGTCTGTACCAACTAATGTGTCGGGAAACAGATAGTCTTCTTCTTTAAATTTTTCTGACCAAACTACTTTTGATAAATATTCCAAATTAACTTGGTGACAAATTCCTGTTCCAGGAGGGACTATTCTAAAATTATTAAATGCCTGTTGCCCCCATTTTAAAAAAGAATATCTCTCTCCATTTCTTTGAAACTCAATATCTACGTTTTTTTCAAACGAGTCTTTATTTGCTGACTTATCAACCTGTACTGAGTGATCAATAACAAGATCGACTGCAGACAATGGGTTAATGGTGTTTGGATCTTTATTTTTTTCCTTAACAGCCTCTCTCATTGCTGCAAGATCTGCAACTGCTGGAATTCCTGTATAATCCTGCAATAAAACTCTAGCTGGTCTGTAGGCTATTTCAGTTGAAGATTTTTTTGTTTTTAACCAATTTTTAATTGCCTCTATTTGGCTTTTAGTAACAGATAAATCATCTTCATATCGTAATAAATTTTCTAATAAAACTTTGAGTGATTTTGGAAGTTTTGAAACTCCATCTAAACCATTTTTTTCAGCTTCTGGTAAAGAATAATATTTATATTTACTATTATTAATATTAATAGTTTTTAATGAATTATACGAATTTTTATTTCCTGGTTTCATTTAGTTTTAGATGTAGAACCCTATTATACAAAAGATAAGTAACAATGACATAGCATAATTAAATCGTTTAATAAAATTATTATTTGTCGCAAAATTCCTTAAAAATTTACCTAAAAAGGCCCAGGTAGTAATACTTGTGATAGCTGTTAAAGAACAAACTGCTATAACTGTTAAAGAGCTATTTATATAATCATCTTCTAGTACAAATTTTGAAATTAAAGTGATACCTGCCATCACTCCTTTGGGGTTTAAAAATTGAAATATAAATGTATCTATAAATTTTACAGGATTAATTTTTTTATCCTCCTTGGACAAGGATGAAAATGATATCTTGTATGCTAAATAAATTAAAAAAAAGGTTCCTAAAATTCTAATTATTTCATGTATAATTGGATATTTAATAAAAGTCGATATCAAAACAAAGTTAGTCAGAATAACAAAAGTTGTGTATCCAAACCAAACACCCAAAATTAGTGGTATTGTTTTTTTTATTCCAAAATTAAAACCTGAAAAAGATGCCACAGCATTATTTGGTCCTGGTGTAAAACCTAAAGACAACGAAATTCCAATTAATAAAAATAGCTCAGGATGCATAAAAAACTAAGCTATTGGAAGGCCATTCTCAGATTCTTGAGACGGATGAACCAATATAACCTTCCCCTCTTTATCGATTGATCCTAAAATTAGAACTTGCGAAACGACACCTGCTATATTTTTCTCAGCAAAATTACAAACACCAATAACCTGTTTTCCTTTTAAATTTTCTTCATTGTAATAATGAGTAATTTGAGCAGAAGATTGCTTAATACCAATCTCTTTTCCGAAATCAACCTTAATAACTAAAGATGGTTTTCTTGCTTTCTTGTTTTTTTTAACCGTTAGGACTGTGCCAACTCTAATATCTACTTTGTCAAAAATATCATAGGCTATTTGTTCTTTCATATATTTAATATATAATAGATCATATTTATGAGTACAGAAAATAGTTCAGATCAATTATTCAATGATTCAGTAAAAATTTTAACTGATTTAATTAGTTTCAAAACCATTTCTGGAGAAGATAATACTTCATTAATTAACTATTGTGATGAAATTCTTAAAAAACTTGGTGCAACATCATTTAAAACTTTTGATGATGAAAAAAAAAGAGTTAATCTTTTTGCAACACTAAAGGCTAAAAATCCTAGTAACAAAAAACCAATAATCTTATCTGGTCATACAGATGTTGTTCCTGTTTCAAAGGGATGGAGTACAGATCCATTTGTAGCAACAATAAAAAATGATAAACTTTTCGGAAGAGGTGCTTGTGACATGAAGGGTTTTATTGCCTGCACACTGGCTTTTGCACCAATTTATTCAGAAGCAAATTTAGACAGGGACATTCATTTTTCTTATACCTTTGATGAAGAAACGGCATGTATAGGAGCTCCAATTCTAATTGAAGAATTAAAAAAAAGAGGAATTAAAGATGGAATTTGTATTGTTGGTGAACCAACTAATATGAAAATCATAGATGCTCATAAAGGGTGTTATGAATACACAACTTATTTTGAGGGCTTAGCTGGTCACAGTTCTGCTCCACATAAGGGTGTAAGTGCAGTTGAGTATGCTTCTAGATATGTAAATAAATTAATTGAGTTAAGAGAAAAACTTAAAGAAAGATCTCCAAAAGACTCTATTTTTGATCCACCTTATTCAACTCTTTCAATAGGTGGAATCTTTGGCGGTATAGCACATAATGTAATTGCTGATAAGTGTCATGTTAACTGGGAAACAAGACCAGTTGTTAAAGAAGATGGTGTATTCTTAAATGCTGAATTAGATAAATATGCAAATGAAGTACTTTTACCTGATATGAAAAAAGTTTTTCCAAATTCTTCCATTACAAAAAAAATTATTGGTGAAGTTACAGGATTTGACAGAGATAAAAAATCTAATGCTTGTGAACTAGTTTCCAATCTTACTGGTGATAACACAAGAGAGGTCGTTTCTTTTGGAACCGAAGCAGGATTATTTCAAGAAATAGGAATAAGTACTGTTGTTTGTGGACCTGGCTCTATTGAGCAAGCTCATAAAATTGATGAATTTATAGTTCTTGATGAACTTAAAAAATGTTTGATCCTACTTGATGGTATCAAAGTACAGTCAATTCCAAATTAATAAATTGTTAACTCTCTAAAATTAATTTATAATTTTTTATGCCTAAAAAAAATATTCGAGACTTCATTGGATATGGTTCTAAAGAGTTAAAAGTCATGTGGCCCAACAACGCTCGTATAGCAGTTCAAATAGTTTTGAATTATGAAGAAGGAGCAGAAAGTTGTATTTTAAATGGTGATAAAAATTCAGAAATCTTTCTATCTGAAATCATAGGGGCTAAGCCTGTAAAAGGAAGAAATATAAATATGGAATCTCTTTATGAGTATGGTTCACGAGCAGGGTTCTGGAGATTGCATAAGTTATTCCAAGAAAAGAAAGTTCCAATAACAATTTTTGGAGTAGGTATGGCTTTAGATAAAAATCCCGAAATATGTAAAGCTATAAAAACAGCAGGTTACGATGTAGCATCACACGGGTGGAGATGGATTGATTATCAAAATATTAAAAAATCTGAAGAAAAAAAACATATGAAGCTTGCTATACAAACTCATAAAAGAATATTTGGTGAAAGACCAAATGGATGGTACACGGGCAGATGTAGTCCAAACACTAGAGATTTAGTTTTTGAGGATGGTGGATTTTTATATGACAGTGACTCATATAGTGATGATTTACCTTACTGGGAAACTAGAGGTAAAAAGAAACAGTTAATTATTCCTTACACTCTTGATAACAACGATATGAGATTTGCTACCAATCAAGGCTTCAATACAGGTGAACATTTTTTTACATACCTTAAAGATAGCTTTGATGCTTTATATGAAGAGGGAAAAACAAACCCTAAAATGATGTCTGTAGGATTACATTGTAGATTAATTGGTAAACCAGGAAGAATTCAATCTTTAAAAAAATTTTTAGATTATGTGCTAAAACATGAGGATGTGTGGTTGTGCAAAAGAATTGATATAGCCAAACATTGGATTAAAAACTATTCTAACTAATGTCAAAAAAAATTATCTTCACAAATGGACTTATTGATTTAGCTCAACCTAGGTTGGGTTCTAAAGTTATATTTAAGACTGATGATTTCTTTGCATCAGCAAATAGAATTATTGACCCCTCACCTGCTATATTTAAAGAAGGGCTATTTGATAAAAACGGTAAATGGATGGACGGATGGGAGTCAAAAAGAAAAAGAACTAAAGGGCACGATTATATAATTTTAAAATTAGGTAAACCTGGTTCGATTAAAAAAGTTGACGTTGATACATCACACTTTAATGGAAACCAACCAGCAATGATTTCAATCGAAGGAACAAACTCTACTTCAAATAAGATAAATCAATTAAAGTGGCAACCGCTAATGTCAAAAAAAAAAACACGAGCAAACAGCCATCACTTTTTTTCAATAAAAAATAAAAAGATTTTTACTCATATAAAATTTAATATTTTTCCTGATGGTGGGGTTGCTCGATTAAGATTACTTGGCTCAATTGCCAAAGCTAATAAATTAAAAAATAAGAAAACAAATCTTGCATCACTACTGGATGGAGCATCTGTTATTGCTTGTAATAATGAGCACTTTGGAAAAGCTGAAAATATTTTAGCACCAGGTAAAGCTAAAAATATGGGAGATGGATGGGAAACAAGAAGAAGACGTGGACCTGGTTTTGATTGGTTAATATTAAATTCTTTAGATGGAAAAGAAATTGATAAAATTGAAATATCTACTCATCATTTTAAAGGTAACTTTCCAAGCTACTGCACATTACAAGCTACTTATTTGTCAAAATCAACAAACTCAAAACAAATTGTAAATTCTTCTATTAAATGGAAGTATTTATTAAAAGATGCAAAACTATCATCTAATAAAGTACATATTTTTAAAAATAATTTAATGAAAAAAGATAAGATTAATTTTATAAAAATTAATATTTTTCCAGATGGTGGAATATCACGTTTTAAAATTTATGGAAAAAATGTATGACCAGCTTATTAATTAAACCTAAGGTTATTAATAAAGAAAACTTTAAAAAGTTTGGTGACATGATCACAACAGATGACATCAAACCTTTAGAAATAAATGATGGTTATGCAAAACGATATGATGGGATTGCTAACTTAGATGCTAAAAAAAATGACGGAGAGTCTATAATTAGTATTTTTTCAGCTTTAAAAAGATCCTTTCCTATGAAAATTGATATGATGGAAAAACACCCACTTGGAAGCCAAGCTTTTATCCCAATGAAAGAAACTACTTTTTTAGCTTTTGTTGCTCCTGAGGGTGATAAACCTGATTTAAATAAAGTAGAGGCTTTTATTATTCCAAAAGGACTTGGCGTTAACTATAACGCTGGAATTTGGCATTTTCCCTTAATTGCAACTGAGGATATGAACTTTTTGGTTGTTGATAGAAAGGGTGAAGGCGACAATCTAGTTCTTCACGATTTAGATAAACAAAATATCACTTTAGAATTTTAGGTATAAAAAAAGCCCACCAATAAATTGATGGGCTTTTAGTTAAAGCTTTAATTATCTTTTAGATATAGCTAGATGAACAAAGGCACCTAATGATGCTCCAATTATCCAAGCATACCCTCCACCGCCACCTAAATTAGCAAAGAAATCATCTAAACCTAAAAATAAGATGTTTGGCCAAACAGAACCAACGGCAATATAACCTGATAATATCCAAGCTAACATTCCCTTATAGTTAAAGCCACCATTGTAATGATACTTCCCGCTAGGGCTAGCATCAAATAATGCATCAACATCTAATTTTTCTTTTTTGATGATGTAATAATCTACAATCATTATACCAAATACAGGTGCAAGAATTGCTCCTAATGTATTAACAAATGGAAATAAACCCATTTGAGTAATAACAGCAACCCACATTCCACCAATAATAAATCCAAAACCAGCGGTAATTAATCCACCAGTTTTAAAATTAATTTTACTTGGCATTAAATTAGCTAAGTCATACGCAGGAGGTATAAAGTTCGCAACCATATTAATACCAACTGTCGCTGCAAAAAATGCAAATGCAGCAATAATTGTTAATCCTAAGTTGTCTACTTTAGC
>Ga0114997_10002016_pt1 | contig 16613 bp, 10 predicted proteins | sample ArcticOcean_MG_C_2_FD_87045 | JGI IMG/M metagenome (GOLD analysis project Ga0114997, IMG submission 87045) | Marine microbial communities from western Arctic Ocean - ArcticOcean_MG_CB4_136 | ecosystem: Environmental > Aquatic > Marine > Oceanic | place: Arctic Ocean: Canada Basin | collected...
AACGCACCCTGGCCTTTGGCACTTTCGTCGAGACGAATACCTTTTCCTCCTCTTTTTCCTCCTCTGTTTTCGTCTCGCTCGCCATCGTCGTCTTGATCTCTTCTCTATGCTACTACGAATAGCGCAGCAGAGAAGAGAATACAAGAGTTGAGAGGAAAGTATGCACCCTAAATGTAAGCACCCTAAACAAATTCGAGTGTTTCAAAAAATTTTTAAAAAATAATCCGTCGTTGGCGCCAAAATTCGATTGCACACGCTTTATTAATCACATCGGACCAACTTCTCTTTTACTCTCTCTCACGACTCTTTCTTTATAAGGCGTTGTTTACTGTGTTTTTGTTGTTTTTGTGGTTGCAGACAATAGAGGAGAGTTTGCAGAGAGCTGTTTTCTCTCTTTTATAATCAAAATTCATCTTCTTTAAATGTCACAATCCCGCTCGGTGTGCAAAGTCTCATCTTCATCCGCGGAAAGAATGTGGACGTCCACGCCCGGGAAACGGACGTGGTTTCAAACGAAGACGAAAAAGACCGCGAAGAGTAATAATGCGTTCTCGTGTTCGATGGGTGAAGAAGGTAAAAAGAATCTCGCGAACGAACAGAGTCGTGTCGCGATGTTGAGCGGCCCGCTCGGTCCGATTGAAATCGAACGAGGCGACCCCTACGCGCAACCGTTCGGTGTTTCTGTGATGATAATCGAAGGGGATGATGATGATGATACAGACGAGAAAAAGAAGAAGGTTTCAACAAAATCGTTACACTTTTCTCTTTACGCGCCGAACGCGGAGAAAGTACAACTCGTGCTCTATTTCGATCGAGACGAGAGTAAGAACGACGCGTTAACCGAACCGACGATACAGATTGACATGACGCGTAAAGAAGAAGAAGATTCAGACGATTCAGAAGACGATAAAGGGATTTTTACGGTTCAGATTACGAAAGGCGTACCTCTTCGAGGCGCGAGGTACGGGTATCGAGTGTTCGGGCACAATTCGAAAGAGAATAAACAACGGTTTGATGATTCGGTGGTTTTGTTAGATCCGTACGCGCCGATGGTGTCGTCCGGGAGGAAATATTTCGGGGAGGAGCATAAAGCGAGGAAGGAACGCGACCTGCCGAATCCACCGGATATGCTCGGGACGTACGATTTCGAATCGAAACCGTTCGATTGGGAAAACGTGGATCATCCAAGAATTAACGAGGAAGATTCCGTGGTGTACGAGATGACCGTTCGGGCGTTCACGAGAGAGGACGAGTCGATGAACGAAAATATCCGCGGGTCCTTCTTAGCCATCGCGGAGAAAGTGAAATACTTTAAAGATTTAGGCGTAAACGCGATTGAGTTGTTGCCGGTGTTTGAATTCGACGAGATGGAATTCAAACGGTTTCCAGACGATCCAGACGAACGATACCGAGCGCGAGCGCACATGGTCAACACGTGGGGATACTCGACCATGTCTTTTTTCGCGCCCATGTCGAGGTACGCCTCGAACGGCGGCAACGGTATCGACGCCGCTCGCGAGTTTAAACACATGGTCAAGACGTTGCACCAAGCCGGCATCGAGGTAATTTTAGACGTGGTGTATAATCACACCGGGGAAAGCACGGACGATCGGCCGAACTTTTGTTCGTTTCGAGGCATCGATAACGCGAACTATTACATGATGGACGAGAACAACGACTACATGAATTACACCGGATGCGGCAACACGGTCAACGCGAACAATCCGATGACGAAAGATTTCATCTTGGCGAGTTTACGACACTGGATTCAAGAGTATAAAGTCGACGGGTTTCGATTCGATTTAGCCTCGTGTTTAACTCGAGACGAAAGAGGCAGACCTATGGAATCGCCTCCGCTCATTCGAGAGATTGCGAAAGATCCTATTCTGTCGAAAGTAAAACTCATCGCGGAACCGTGGGATGCCGCCGGGTTGTACCAAGTCGGCGATTTTCCAAACTGGGACCAGTGGGCCGAATGGAACGGGATGTATCGAGACACGTGTCGACGATTTATTAAAGGCACGGACGATCAAAAGAAAGATTTCGCGGACTCTTTGTTAGGCTCCTCGAGATTGTACCGGAGGAACAACCGGAAACCGTTTCACTCGATCAATTTCATCACCGCGCACGACGGGTTTACGCTCAACGATGCCGTCTCTTACCAATCGAAACACAACCACGACAACGGCGAAAACGGCAACGATGGTGCCAACGACAACGAAAGTTGGAACTGTGGGCAAGAAGGCGAAACCGGGGATGCGAACATTAATAATTTACGCGCCCGACAAATGAAAAATTTCTTGATGGCGTTGTTCGTCAGTCAAGGCACGCCAATGTTGTTAATGGGCGACGAGTACGGGCACACTCGGTTCGGGAATAACAACACTTACGGCCACGATGATCGACGGAACAACTTTCAGTGGATGGAAATGGAGAAATATAAAGAAACTCGGTTCCGTTTTTGTTCGAACATGATTAAATTCCGGAAAGCTAACCCGTTGCTCGGAAGAAAAGAATGGTTGGACGAACGAAAGTGCATTTGGCACGAAGACAATTGGGACAACGAGGAAAGTAAATTCATCGCGTTCACCTTAGTCGACGATATTTCCGGCAACAACGAAGATTTATACATAGCGTTCAACGCGCACGAGTACATGGTCCAAGCTTCGTTGCCGAAAATTGAAGACGGCATGAGTTGGCATCGCATCGTCGATACGAATTTAACCAGTCCGGATGATTTCGATTTCAAAGGATCGCAAAGAATCGGGAGCGAAGGTATTTATAACATAAGCGAGTGGGGGGCGGTCATTTTACAAAAGAAACGATAGTACTTTTGAAGTGGTCAAAGACGAGGAACGAATTGTTGTACAGTAGTATGATTATAAAAAGAGTTGTAAAGCAGCAGCTGCGTCAAATGTGTTGTTAAAAAACTATTTAAAACTAATATTAGAACTCCCAGTGACCGCCGCCGGGACCACCGCCGCGCCTTTGACGCTGATACTGATGCTGATGTCCACCCCAATGATGTCCTCCTCCTCCTCCTCCTCCTCTGGCCCAATTTTGTCTATTCCTTTCCTCCTCTTTCGCTTTTTCCGCCCTCGCGCGTTCTCTATTTACGCTTCCGGCTTCGCAGTTGGCGCGATCGTTCAACTCGTCTCTCGCTTCTGCCGCGTCGTTCAGCTTTCTCGCCGCTCTCTTTTTTCTCGCGCTTGTCTCGTGCTTATCCGGATGCCACTTCAACGCCAATTTCTTGAAACTCTTTTTAATAAAATCGCACTGCCTTTCCTTCGTCAACTCGTTGAGATTCGGCGGGACGCCTAAGATTTTCGCGTAATCTCGATTGTTTTCGTACTGCCGAACGAGGTTGTGCGTTTCTCGAACGAACGATTCTAAGTTCTCCTTGAGAGATCGAGACGAACTGGACTGTCCCGCGTTCGCGCGACAAATCTCCAACGCTTGTTCGGCTAACGATTTCGCCTCTTTCGGATTCTCATCCGCGACGTACAATTCCACCGTCGCGCGCAGCGCCTCCGCGTATTTCAGCATATCCTCCGTGGTCACTTTCTCTTCCAATAAAGCCTCCGCACCGTCCTCGCTTCCCGTCAGTGGATCACTTTCAATCATTTTCGCTTTCACTCCAAAATAATCCGAGGCATTTTGACAATAATCGTACGCGTCGTTCAATTGTCTCTTGAAGACCGCCGCGCGACATTTGCGCACGTTCATATCGTTCTCGAACGACTTCACTCCGTGGAAACCTAAACTTTTCGCCGCAATTTCAACCGCATCCATAGCCTCCAAAGCTGGACGAGGGTGTTTATCGTTCAACTTATCGTCCACGATTTTCATGGATTTCTTGATAGAGTTCAAGTTCTTGTAAATGTCTTTGCATAAACTGAAATCTGGATCGTTGCGAACGCACACGGCGTAGAATTTCAACGCGCGTTCAGAGTCGCCGAGTTTCATCGCGGACATGCCACCGATATACACGGTTAAATATTTGATATCCGTCGCCTTCCAATCGCCGGTAGTTTTGATTCGAGATAAAATGGAAAACGCGTCCGTCGCGGATTCGTCAAACTTTTTCAGCCTCAATTTACACTTGGCGGCGAAGAGCTTTTGCAACGCCGTCACCGGTCGCTTCCGATCGATTTTTATCATCGTTTGCGAAAAAAGCATCGCGTTTTTGCACTCGTCTTTCTTCATCGCGGTTTCAAAGTCAACGCTGGCGGTAAAATACTCCACGTTTCGTCTCAATAATTTCACCGTTTTTTCGTATTCGAGTTCCAAGGCGACTTCTCCGGAATCGGCGATTTTTTCCTTGTATTGCGCCGCGAGCTCGAGAAGTTTCGATCCGGAAATGATGCCAAACTTATCCGTGCCATCTGCCCACATTTTCAAAGCTTCCTCTACGCTCGAAGTTTTCTTCCCGTAATACGCATCCACGTATCCCTGCGCGTTTCTCTCGTTCACAGATCGCCATCGTTCCTCGCCGGTAAGTTTCAACAAATTCCTGAGCACGTCCACCATTTTTTCCGGTTCTCTGATGCCGTTATACACGCACCACTCAAACACCGCCGTTTGCGCATCTTGGTCTTGAAACACGAGCATCTCTTTCATTTTCCCGTCGACTTTAACGTCCATTTTTGCCAGCGGGGGTAATCGCCCGACTAGTTCCAATCGTTCCGATTTCGGCGTCTCGTACGTTTGTCTCAACAACTCTCTAAATCCTTCCTCCGATTGCGCGATCGTCTCTCGTTTCTTTTCCATCTTTTTCTTCAACTGCTCTCCTAAACTCACCAACTTTTCGTTCTCGTCTCGCTGTTTCTGCTCGTCGCTGATGAGCCGTTTCGCTCTTTTCATCACCTCCACTAATCTGTTCAAAGGCCCGCCGACGGCCACGTCCTCTTTGTCTTGCTCGATGTGCTCGTCCGAATTCAGTTGATGGTCTTGAAACTCTTCCACCAATCTGGACAACTCCTCCCCGGCTTTCACAATCTTCGTTTCGTTCAAATGCTCCCTCACTAACTCGTACCTCTCCTGCGCCGTTTTCTTCCTCTTCTCCGGCACGCCTTCTCTCCTCCTTCTCTTGGAGGCCGAACCGCCGACCGCCGGCCTCGTTTCCTCCGGCATCTTCTCAATCTCCTCCTTAATCTTCAAAGCAGTCGACCTTACGTGCTGATGATGATACAACTCGTGTTTCACGCAAAATCGAAACGCGGCGGATGCGTAATCGTCGCCGACGATGAAATCGATTGAACGCGTGACTACTTTCTCGTTCCCCGAAGACGCTCCTCGAACGGTAATCTCGTGTGCAATTTGCATCTGAATATCCGATTGAATCTTAAACGCGTCTGAGAATTCTCCCTCGATTTCGGAGTCTATTTCGCCGAGTAAATCTAAATAATCATTTTCGTTATTCTCCTCCGCACCATTATCAGTGTCTGACGCGAAAACAGTTGTTGTTGATGAGAACATTACTCCTACTAAACAACACAAAAGAAGCAGACATCCGATCGAATTTCCCCGCTGTCCTCGATATCGTCGTCCTCGATAGTTTCTCGTCGAAATCGTCGTCTTTACGTTCATAGTATTCGATGAAGAAGAATTAAAAGAAGTCATCGTCGTCGTCTCGCTCGTTTCATATGAATTGCTCGTTTTATTAGTAGTAGTATCTCTCCGCGTTGTTCGTGTATAAATAATGAAGCATTTTCGAGATGAGATTAGTGTTGAGAGAGTGAGATTTTTCGACGACGCGAGACGATACCTCTATCATAGCACACACTCTAACGGAGCGCTGCTACTGCTGCTATTACTGCTATTACTACTACTGCTACGACTACTGTTGCTACTGTTACTACTATTACTCTCTCTCTCTCTCTCTGATTTTAACTGAAATCTCTTCACAAACGCGCTCTCTCGAGTAGAGGACAAAGAGCGCGTTTGTTTCTCTCTCTTTTATTACGCGAGAACAAACCTGGAAATATGCTTTACCAGAAGGTCTCTTTGCTTCTTCACTTTTACGAAACCAAAGTGGTCGCTTTTCTTTCCTTTGATTTCGAGTAACGCGAGGTGCGGTGCTGCGTTCGAGGTTCCGTTCGTGTTTCCGAAGGTTTCGTAGGAGGATTCCACCGGTTTCTCTGAATCGTCGTCGTCTGAATCGTCGTCATCCTCGACGCCGAAGAAGAAGTCGGAGATGAGGTTGTTGTTTTGTTTCTCGTTAAACTCGTTCTCGTTAAACTCTTCGTCGTCGTTGTTCTCTTCGTCGTCGTCGTCGTTGACATCTTCCTCTGCCGGTTGTCCTTTCGCCAATTTTTCGCAAAACTTTCGCACTTCTTTCACTCGCGTAAACTCGTCTCGTTGGCCGTGGACGAATAAGAGTCTCGTTTTCCTCGCCACCAAACTGCGATTCCTCGCATCTTTCACGAAGCACTTTCGCAACCTTCCCGCGTGCTTCCCGAATAAAAATCGAGATAAAACGCCCATGATTGTGGAAGTCGTCGCGAACGGGTTCAGCGAACCGAGAGGGAACGCGACCAAAATCAACCCGTCGATGCCGCATCGCGACCACACAGTTCGCTCCTCCTCCTCTGATTCGCTTTTACAAAAGTCAATATTATTCTGAGAAAGTAACTTTTCGTGCAACAACCCAACCGCGTTCGCGCCAACCGCGGCGCCGAAACTGTACCCGAGTATGTGAATCTTAACTTCGACATCATCAAAATCAGATTCGCGCTTTCGAATCTCTTTCACCATCTCCAGCACGTCTCTCGCGTCCACCTCCCCGAATACACTCGCACGACTCGTTTTCTCGTTCCCGTCGCACCCGCGAAAACTGACGTTATATGTGATGAACCCTCTCATCGCGAGTAGAATCGCGTACGATTTCATCATTTCCCGACTGCCCCCTAATTTCCCGTGCGCGTGGAGCAAAAGAAACACATCTTTGCTACGCTTTATTGTTCTTGTTTTGAGTGCTTTATTATCAGAAGATGATAAAGGAGGACGATACACGTCGCACTCGAGACGCAGCGTGTCGTTCTCATCATCGCAAGTAGGTAAGAACACGCGCTGGACAGTTGGTCCCGTTGAAGATGATGCCATTTTTGCTCAGTATTAATTGACTGCTTTTGTGGTGCAGTACAAAAATGAAGAAAAATGTGAACGCACACATACCAGTACCCAGTACGTACGTAGTATGGTAGTACAGTAGTATGTTTTTAAATCACATCATAAATCTCTATCATCATCATCTGGAGCAATTACCTAACATGATGACGCCGAACAAGACGAACGCGGCGCTGGCGAAGAACCCGGCGATGGCTTTTCTCCCGCGAACTTCGCGGTAGTACCAGACGCCCCAACTCGTACTCACGACGAGTTGACACTGGACCAACGGCCACCCGACGGCGACGCCTAATCTAGAAATGGCGACTATAGAGCACGCGTTTCCAGCGGACCAGAGCACGCCGGTTAACAGAGCCGGTTTCGCGCACGTCTCGAAGTGGAAGTTTAACGGCGAAAAGTCTCTTTTGATTTGGCGGCGGTAAATGTTGTACAGAAAGACGAGAACGACGGTTGCTACGGCCGAGCCGACGCCGAAGGAGAACAGGTACTCTAACCCGGTGACTTCTTTGTTGGCGTATTTTAACGGCGTCATGAAAGACCCGTTGGCGATGCCGACGTACGTGGCGCACAGGATGCCGATTTTCACGTCTTTTTGCTTCTTCCCTGCTGAAGAGGAGGAGAGATTCAAACCGCCGCCGCTTCGGTGGTGCGCGGTGGTGCGAAATCCAAACGGGTTGGTGGAAGCTTTCGACAAGTCGTCGAATTCTCTTATTCCATTACTACTATTACCACCATTACCACCATTACCACCACTCGACGACGACGACGACGTTGTACCCATCATCAACCGTTCCCGCGCCGCCGCAAATTCCCTGTTGCTACTATTGTTGTTGACACTCGCAGTATTCATCTCTATATCGTCATCGTTCGCGTTCATCGTAGTACTATATATATCGCCTACTTCTCCGCCGTTGATTATTGGAGACACCGAACTCGATCTCGAACTCCCACTCGTAGTTTCACTCTCACCAAAAACACTACTTCTATTGTTCTTGTTGTAATTACTACTATTGCTCTCAGTTCTCCTCCCACTCGAGGACGAACTCGACGATGATTGCGAAATCACCATCCCCATGCTCCCCATCCCGACGCTCATCGCCGTCAGCGCCCACATCGAACCGACGATATCTCTCACCTCTTCCTCGAACACCAACGTCCCCCACAAAAACCCAACAAATACGGATAACCCGGACCATAACGTTTGCGCGGTCGATAAGCCGCATTTTTGTACCGCGACGATTGCGACCGTTCCGTTTACGACCCACGCGCACGCTCCGAGGACGCCCCAGTACGTGAATTTGTACTCGATACCGAACAGGAGAGGGAGGAAGGACGTGAGGAAGCAGGCGAAGGATTTATAACACTGGAACTGTTTATATCATAGAAGAGAGAGATGAAGAGATACGAGCGTCAGAGAGAGAGAGAGTATATCGATGACGACGACAGAGAAAAGACAGAACAACGACGCGAGGAGAGAGATGAGAGAGGAAACTTCTTCTCACCGCGACCGGGTCGACGTTCGCTTTGACGATCGCTCGCGTTTTAATCGGCACCGCGAACGAGCCGAAAAAAATCGACGCGAGTATCGCGTAGAACACGCCGGAGGCGAAATTAGTATCATTATTATCCTCAATCATATATGTACGAGTAGTGGTAAATAATATGTTTGCGCGATGCGCGCTCGTGTATCGATGATATCGACGGAAAGAGAGGAAAGAAAACACCGCGCGGTGTGTTTTCTTTTGAGGCATTTCCAATTCGAAATCTCTTCAGAGATTTAACATCAAACACACTTTGCGTACTAAACACAACAGATCAAAGAAGAGAGAGCGAGAGAGAGAAACAGAACATGTTGTCTCGCTTTTCTCTCTCGTCGTCTGCTTCTTTTTGCGCTTCTTCTTTCCATCGTCGCGATGGGGGTCGTCCTCAAAAGCAGCGAATTACGAAGAAGATTAGTAACGAGAAGAATGCATCATCCGTTCGCTCGATGATGGATCGACGACGGAGCAGTTCCGGCGGCGACTTTGATGAAGACAATAATAAAGACGACAACGAAGAAGAAGAAGATAAAGAAGATCCAGACGAAATCGCGTTTTTATCCAGTCGAGATGGAGAGAGATACAACGTGAATAACAACAACAAAGAAGACGTGAACAAAAACATTTCATCAAAGTTGGCGGCGACGGCGTCTCCGTCGCGAGACGAAGAAGAAGAAGACAACAACGTGATGAAAGAAGAAGACGAAGACACCAACGCGAAAGAATTTTTAAGAATCAAACGAGGACGAGAAAAAGCAGAAGAACACGCAGAAGAGGAGGAGACAGAGAGCACGAATACTCCGGGCATACGGGAAAGGTTCGGGAGACTCCTCACGACTACGTTTCGTAAAAAATGGGACTCGAAACCAGCCATGTTGAAAGGCTTGGACGTTCGAGACGTTCCGAGACACATTGCGATTATAATGGACGGGAACGCGCGATGGGCGGAAAAAAGAAGATTACCACCGCGAGTCGGGCACGAGAACGGGGTGGAGAGTTTACGAGCGGTGGTGAGGTGCGCCTCTGCGTGGGGGATTAAAGTCATCAGCGTGTACACGTTTTCCATCGAGAATTGGTCGAGGGGACCGCCGGAAGTGGACGGGTTGTTGGAGTTGTTAGAGACGACTTTGAGAGAAGACGCGGAGAATTTGATGCGAAACGACGTGAAAGTTGCGGTTATGGGCGATTTGAGTCGCGTGAAACCGAGTTTAAGACGAGCGGTGGAAGAGACGGTGGAGGTGACGAAAGATAATCAAGGCGTGGTGTTGAACGTGGCGTTGAGTTACGGCGGGAGGCAAGATATCGTAAACGCGGCGATGGATATGGCCGAAGCGGTAAAGTTTGGAAGTTTACGGATCGAAGATATATCGCAAGAGACGTTTATGAGGTATTTAGGCACCGCGAACGTTCTGAAAGAAGGCGAAGAGGATTTTTTTGATGATGATCGCATTGATCGGAAAAGCAGCATCGAATCTGATCCGTTAGGTGATTACGCCGGCGTCGGCGAGCGATTCGTGAATGGACATCATACCTCCTCGTCCTCTTCCGCATCATCATCATCGTCGCAACAACAACAACAACAACAAGAGAAAGGCAACACGTTGTCGAGTCTTCGAGCGGCTCGGTCGTTACAGAACCCAGATTTACTCATTCGGACCTCCGGCGAACAGCGCTTGTCGAATTTCATGTTGTTCGAAATGGCGTACACGGAACTGTATTTCACCGACGCCATGTGGCCGGAATTCGGCGAAGCCGAGTTGAGAAGAGCTATTTTCGCGTACGCGAAAAGAGACCGAAGATTTGGTTGGAGAGCGGCGAAAGAATATTCTAACAACAACGAGTCGTCTGATTCGAAAAGAGTCGGAGGAGGACAAAACAACCAACAACAAGGACCGCCGGGTAGGTTCGGTGGTAACAACGGCGGTTTGAGCAGCTCCCAAAGCGCTCCAAACGCCGGGGACGCTACAAAAGAAGACGAATCTCAACAACCGTCTTCCGGGAGCATCAACGTCTTGACTCTGGGCGGGGAAACAAACGTGTTGAACAGCACTAAAGTAAATAATAAAGGCGACATCATCAAGCAAAAATCATCATTATCGGAGGATGATTGATTAATACCGCCGCGCGTTTACGTAGTAGATTTAGAATGTATAAGACAACAACAGTACTATTTAGTCTCGAATGTTTCCTTCACTTCTCTCCGATGCCGATACCGAACAACAACAAAAAGAACAAATCAAACATTTCCAAAGCCTCCTCAGTGAGTTGGTCCGTCGTCGGTGGCATTCGAAATCAGTATCAAGTCAGCGGAGACGCGCAGACGTATTACGAAAAGAACGGCGAAGAGTACACGAATCCGCACTTTTCTCGCTTGAACGAAGTCTTGCCGGGCGCGCTTTTGAACGACATCGTGTTGCCGAAAATACTACTACCGATTATCAACGCGAAGAGAAAAAGAGACGTAAAGAAGAACGAAGGAAAGGACGATGATGTGGAGAATTTATTATTGTGTTCGAAAGAAACGACGTGTTTTCACGTTTTAGATTTCTGCTGCGGCAGCGGGGAGTTCTCTCAAATTCTCCTTCGTTGGAGCAAAGACGTGGAGCAAATCGCGTTCGCGATAACCGGCGCGGATCCGTACACGAGGGAGGCGTTTAAGAAACAAACAGAATTCGCGAATGTAGAGTGTAAACCGTGGAGCTTTAAGGACGTGTGCGAGGGGTGTTTAGAGGAACTAGGAGACGAAGATTTCGCGTATGACTTCGTGGCGATATCGTACGCGATTCATCTCTTGGCGCCGTCTTTAGAACATTTGTTTTACAACGCGTTGGCGAAAAGGTGTCGGTATTTGGTGATTATTTCACCGACGAAGAACAAAGGCCTGATCGAGAAGAATAAAGAGACGAAATTTGGTTTCAAAGAAATCGCGTACGAGACGAAACTGAAAGTGCACTTGAGAGTGTTTGAGAGTTTACGACGACGGTTGGAGGGAGTCCGTTGATTAGTCTTACGTAGTAGTGTAATCTCTTCTACTTCGCTTCTACTTTACGCGCGCGCAATTGTACATCATACCTATGTTTAATCTCTTTAATCTCTCTCTCTTTCATTCATGCATTCATTCATGGTTTAATACGAGAAAACGACCACGACGACGAGCAGTGTCCAACACGTCGCGACCGCCACTAAACATCCGACGAATAACTGTTTTCCTCGCGGATGTTCTTTAATCTCCGAGTGTTCAAACACCATTCTCTCGTATATAAATTCCGCGAACGCGATCGAACACGTGATCGTAAACACGAGAAAGGCGATTTGTAAGTACCGATAAAACCATACTTTTAATGTTCCTTTATTATTCTTGTTGTTCTTCGATGTGTTCTTGTTATTCTTCGTCGTTAAAGGAGTAGTAGTAGTATTCCTGTCGTTGTTGTTGTTGTTCCCCGCGTTGGATTCATCCTCATTCGGATGACGAGAATGATGATTTGGAAACAGGAACCCGTTCCGGTGTTTCAGCGCGTCTCTTCTCTCCTCCAGCATTAATAAAACTTTTGCCGCACGACTCGTGTGTTTTTGTGTGTTTACGTGTTCTCTCTCTCGCGCATATTACATCCTTTTGTTTATTGTGAGTACATCATATGAAACACTTTTGTACGAAAGAGGAGAAAATGGAGAAAACGTCTGCCTTTCGTTTCCTCATATAAAAATAGGCGTAAGTAAAATCATCAATCATGGGCGGAAAAACAGAACTCACGACGATCAAAACGCTGATGGAAATCACCGGTCAGAACAAAGAGGACGTGCAGTCTGTTTTGCAGAAATTCGGAGGCGACGAGGCGTTAGCTGTGTCGGAGTTAATGTGCAGTACGTGTAATCATCATCTCGTATTTAATTTTTCATTTTACTGGCGGGAAAATCATCGCGACGAAGCGTTGTTTATTACGAGAGCAAAGACTGACCCTTTACGACTTTTCTTTCCTCAATTACAGTGCATAAGTTCGTGGACGTGAAAACGAAAAAGAGTAAAGAGGTACGCGTTTACGCTTTCTTCACGCGAGAGTGCACGAGCGGCGATCGATTCCGAGATTTTTTCTTCGTTTTTCTTCACTCATCAAGCCGCCGTCATTCGTTCGTTTTTAAGGGAGGATCCCTCTTCTTTTTCCGCGCGCTTTCTTCTCTCGAGTACATGCACACAGTATTCTGTATGTGTACTATCATCATCACGCTGATGCTTGTTATCACTTCTCACATGAACAACATTAAAACAACATTATTAAAACAACATCTTATTAAAACAGACGACTGGCGGGAACGCGTCGAAAAGTAAGTCTTTCTCTTCCGGCGGTGGCCCGAGAGATGGCGAGAAATCATCGAGGCGAGATCGAGGCACGGACAGAAGAGGAGGCGGCGGCGAACCGTCGTCGTCGTCGTCTCGATGGGAGAGAGGAGGAGACAGAGGCGCTCTTTCGGGATCGGCGACGCATAATAGCAGCAACCAAGGGAAAGGCAGACACGTGCGATTCGAGGAGGCGCCGGCACCTGCGGGACAACAAGCAACAACGACGACGACGGCGCCGTCGGCGGTACCGACGATGAGCGCGTGGGGAGCGCCGAAACAACAAGCGCCCGCGCCGCAGCAGCAACAACAAAGAAGAGACGGCGGCGGTCGACAGCAGCAACAAGGCAGCGCGCCTGCTGCTGCCGCACCAAATGCCACCGCTCCAGCCGCTGGGTCCTCCCGCCACCCGAAGCGAACGATGGCGGATATATTGAGAGGCGATCCGAAATCGGAGCCGGCGAAACCGGCGGCGCCTTCTTCCGCCGCCGGCGGCGCGAGTCAAAAGCCAGCGGCACCCGGTAAAGGTGGCGGTAAAGCGATTCCGGGACCGAAAACGGGTAACAGTGGGAACACCGCACCAACTCCAGAAGGTTGGGGACCGGCGGCGGAAGCGCCGGCTGGAGCTGCCGGCGCGGCGCCGGCGGCTGGCCAAATTCCGCAACCGAGAGGGGGTGGCGCGGAAGGCAACGTTCCGCAGCCGAAAGGTACCGGCGGTCAACCGCAAGCGGCGAATTACCCGCAGTTTAGCGATTTTGGAGCGGCCTCGTCGTCGTTTGGTTTTGGTTTAGCGCAAGATGGATCTCAAGGAGCTCCCTCGGGCGGCGCGGCGCAAGCGCCTCCGGCGGCGGAAGGCGCCACCAGCGCCTGGGGCGCGCCGAACCAGCAGCAACAAGCCGCCGGCGGCGCCGCTCAGCCGTCGTCGCAAACAGGTGCGGGGGCGTCTTCTTCGCAACAAGGCGGACAAAAAACGGTGCCAAAACCGCAGCAACCGCAGCAAGGTGGTTCCGCCAGTGGTGGTCACAAGCCGCAGCCGAGAAATCAGCAGCAGCAACAATACCAGCAACAGATGAACTACGGCGGAAACCAACAATACAACAACTACAATCAACAAAACCAGTATCAGCAAAACCAATTCGATCAAAACAAAATGCACCAATACGGAGTCGACCCGATGAACGCCATCGGCGGTATGAACATGAACCAAGGTTCGTTTTCCAACGCTCCGGTCGGCGGAAACGTTGGCACGTCTACCGGCAACGCGCAAGTTGGCGCCATGGGCGGATTCCAACAAAACGGCGCGAGCGCCGCTCAGTACAACAACTTCAACTACGGCATGGCGCAATCCTACGGTCAAGGGCCGTACAACCAAGGTAACTCGAACATGTACGGCGAATATTACGCTCAGCAGGCGCAGCAACAAGTTGGAGGTATCCCGGACACGAACCGATCGGATGCGTTAGGTGGCGACGAATCTAACTACGGCATTTCCGATTCCACCAACAAGCAGCAAACGTCTTCCTCTTCCAACACCATCCAACAACAGCAAATGCAGCAGCAGCAACAATCGAACCAAATGAACTACGGCGGTATGGCAAACATGAACAACATGGCGCCGTACAGCGCGTACGCGCAGCAGTACACCTATCCGGGAATGATGCCGCACACATACAACCACATGCCGAACTACATGCCGTACAACACGTACAACAACGGCATGTACCCGTACCAACAGCCGCCGCAGCAACAGCAGCAGCAGCAAAGAGGGAGCGGCAAAGCGCCTCCTCCAGGGTACGCCGGTTCTGGTTCTAATTCTGGTGGCAGTAACAAGCAGCAACAGCAACACAACGTTGATCCGTCGCAGCAGCAATACAACAACGCCAACGGCGCTGCTTACGATTGGACGAGGTGAGCGAGGAGCGAGGAGAAGAAAGCTTTTACGAGCGTCGTCGCAAACGACTCACGACGACTTAAGCGGACTTTCGCTTGCGAATAAAAACAACAACAACAACAACATAAAAAACAACAGCAGAAACAACAACAACTCATGATGAACCTACCTACTACAACAAAATAATAATAATCTACTATACTAGCCCTAATTAATTATATAACAACGCATGGATTGATAATACTACCGTTGTTTGTCGCGCTACAACAACGAAACGAATTTTCATCACTTTCGTCTGTTATTTTCGTCAGAAAAAGAAAAGAATGCGGTTCCAACTCTTTTCATCTTCAAAAGCGAGTTTTACGGTTGTTCTTTGTACCACTCTCTCGATAGTGTCACAACAGTTCGTTTCTTTCTCTTCTTCTTCTGCGTTCGACCGGAACAACGCTTTCATCGGGTACTCGGAAACACCTTTAGAAGTCTCGGAAAGAAGAATAGGAAAAGTTTCCAAGAGTGAAATTGGAAACTTAAAACCGTGCGAAAATGTTTACGACGACGAGCGTAAATGCGCCGAGTGGATGAAATCTGGAGAGTGTTCAAGGAACAAAAACTTCATGCTCGCGAATTGTCGAAAAGCGTGCCAGAAATGCGACGATGTGTACGTGAGAGAATCGTCCGAGAGAGACGATTACGTGAATGTGTTTTTTGACGTTGAAGTGGACCTTAGGGAGGAACATTTTCATATCGACGGAAACGAAGGACGACGTGGTCGACGGGTCACGAATCGAGTCGTGTTCGAGCTGTTCAACGACACGCACCCAAAAACGAGCGAGAACTTTAGGAGAATGATAACGAATAGTAATTTTAAGAATAATGATAAGAATAAGAATGACGACGGCGACGATAAGTTGGTCGATTTGGGCGCGTCGTACGAAGGCGCGAAATTTCACCGAATCATCACCGGATTTATGAATCAAGCCGGCGCGACGAAAAGCGGGAGCATATTCGGTCCTAAATTCGACGACGAGAACATAAACAGTCGACACCACGAGCAACCGTATTTACTCGCCATGGCTAACGGTGGTCCGAACACGAACGGGGACCAGTTTTACGTTACGGTGAATCCGCAGCCGCATTTGGACGGCAAACACGTCGTATTTGGACGCGTCATAAGAGGCGAAAGCGCGGTGGAATTTGTCAATCAAAAGTGCGGTTCGGAAAGCGGGAGACCAAAGTGCGACGTGCGAATTGTTCGGTGCGGAGAGATGCTTTAGAAAAAAACGCACGAAAGCGGCGCGTAGAGTAGCAGTTTTAATAGTAGTAAAAGCTTTTGGAGTTGTATATTATTGGTATCGTAATATTCAAGCGGCGGCGGGCATATTTTTTTTCTCTCCGATGACGAGAGATGGTGGTAAGCGATGATGATGAATCGTCGTCGTCGTCGAACTCGTCACACTCGTCGTCGAGATGATTTTTCTCCTTTGATTGATTGACCTATTATTGACCAGTCAACAACGCGACTAAAAACACCCCCATGGCGACCTTGCCGTTCACGGCTTCGGCCGCCGCCGTCCAAGTCACCGGCAATCTCTCGTTCTCGTACACTTTGTTCTCGTCCGGAAAGCACTCGTCCATGGTCACTTTATTCAAAGCCGCCGGCGCTACCGAACTGGCAATCGCGAATAAAGAGATGAACAACGCGGAGAAAATCCCAGCCGGCGAA
>Ga0114997_10002017_pt1 | contig 16608 bp, 22 predicted proteins | sample ArcticOcean_MG_C_2_FD_87045 | JGI IMG/M metagenome (GOLD analysis project Ga0114997, IMG submission 87045) | Marine microbial communities from western Arctic Ocean - ArcticOcean_MG_CB4_136 | ecosystem: Environmental > Aquatic > Marine > Oceanic | place: Arctic Ocean: Canada Basin | collected...
CAGCACAGGCCAAGATGAAACATCCATCGACCGCCCGCATAGCTCGGGTAACGTCTCCACCAAAATCTACGTGACCTGGGGTGTCGATCAAATTGATGAGATATTCAGTTCCATCAACCGCGTGAACCATGGATGCAGAAGCAGCATTGATGGTAATACCACGAGCGGCTTCTTGATCATCGAAATCGAGGACTCGGCTCTTTCCGGCCAATTCCTCGGACATCATTCCGGCACCTGCGATCAGGTTGTCGGATAGAGTTGTTTTGCCGTGGTCGATGTGAGCTGCAATGCATAGGTTTCTGATCTGAGGCAAAATATGCATGACTTCAGTTGCCCTCTTAATGTTGTCTTCTTTACGGCCCATGGGGAATCACCTGACTCTCGTCGGCTTGAGCCACCTTGAAGGGGTTTATCAAAGCAACTCATATGAAGTTGCCAAAAACGCATTGCAGCGGGCTAATTAACCCTTTTAAGCAAGGGTGGTTTTTGCATTGTGCATATCACTGAATAATTTATTGATTTCAACCTTGATTGCAACGATTAACTTCTTCAGTTCGATGATTTTTTCATCGAGTGCTTCCTTCGACGCTGCGATGTTTTCCTTGAGTTCCTTGCGGGTTTTTGCCATCTCGAACATAGCGCTTCTCATGGATTCTCTGTAAATGTTGACCCTCTCTTCAAAAGATGTGGTATCCACGTCCTTAACTTCTAGCATTCTTGCAGACTTTTTGTACTTCATATCCAACTTTGAAACCTCGATTGAATGTACGGGAGTTCTCTTCAAATCAGAGGTAATTCCAATTAATGAAAGGGTCTTAATCCACCATTTGGTAGGGTCGAATTGATACCACTTGATTCCATTGCGATAATCTGCTTGGAATTGGTGGTGGAAGTTATGGTAACCTTCTCCAAATGTGAAAAAGGCTAACCAGAACGAATCCTTGCTAGAATTTCCATCTGAATAGGGCTGAGTTCCCCAAATGTGTGCTGCTGAATTGATTAGGAATGTACCATGGTGGACAAATACCGTTCTGAGGAAACCGCCATAAACCAAACAACCTACAGCGGTTGGTATTCCGCCAAGAGCAAAACCGATGAGTGCAGGGAGAATCCATCCTGATACTCCACCGATTACGAAAATATTACGATGTTGCCACTTAATTATTGCGCTTTGATCTAAATCCTTTATATTTGAAAAATCATTTATGAACATATCCTCTTCGATCATAATCCAGCCCATATGCGAATAAAAGAATCCTCTTGATGCTGAATATGGGTCCTTGTCAGTATCGACAAATTTGTGGTGATTGCGATGGTCACTTGACCATTCGATAATTGAATTTTGGAATGCCCCAGCACCAAAAAATGCGTATAAAAATACCAATGGCCATGCAGCCTTATGAGATCGATGAGCGAATAACCGATGGTAACCAGCGGTAATCGATAATCCACAAGCATAGTACATTGCGAAAAATACAATTGCTTCGGTCCAACCAGGAGGGCCGAAATAAAGCCAATGATAGACAATCCCAATAACTGAAATAATCGGCATTCCAATCAAAAACAATGTGTTGAGCCAATTGATCTTAGTAGGTGATGCGACTTCTCCCATAAGCCGGGCTACGACATGCTCTATTTGACCGTTGAGGGTTACATGTCATCCATATCGCACTAATGGCACACTAAGTGTGTCAACGAGCACTTGATGCAATGCGCTGTACTTCCTCTTTCTTGCCTACTGCAAAAGAGGTAACGTCACCCTTACTAGCCTTGGTTAGTTCGTTGATGATACATTGTGTAAGTGTGCGCTTGGACTTAGAAGTTCCTTGTTGAGAACCCTTTGCAAGATTCCCTAGGGCAACATCTAGTCTTCGGGAAGGTGAACTGTCTACAGCTTTTGGCTGAGAGACGGCACCGAATTTAATTCTAGTGATCTCTTCCATAGGTGCAGCGTGAGATATTGCTTCGACGAAAATCTGTAATGGATTTTCACCGGTTTTCTCTGCAATACTATCCAGAGCAGCTTCGAATGCTTTTAGAGCACCCATTTTCTTACCGGTATATTTGCCGGTTCGCATCAATTTGTTGACAAATCGCTCTACGACGGAAAGTTTTTGTTTACCAAACCAAGCATTTGCATGACGGCCACCAGTATGTGGAACGCCGACGGTTGAGAGATTGATATAAGGTGCAAGCCCAGGATCTCGACAAATAATGTTTGCAGTATCGTACTTGCCAAAGACAAGTGTACCGATGCCAGCAATTGGCTTCTCGATTTCTTCTGGAGCCTCTTCTTCTTCTTTTTCTTCTACAGGGGCAGTGGTTTCTTCTGTCATAATCCTCAACTCCTTTTCAACGAATTGGTTTCTCCTTACGACCACGGACCATCTCATCTAGAGACACGCCGTTTACTTGGATGACCTTGTAACGAACTCCTGGAATATCTCCGTAAGAACGACCCATGCGTCCACCGATTCCTTCGACCATTACTTCATCATGTTCATCGATGAAGTTGATAGCACCATCACCGGGTGCGAAGGCTGTGAGTTTATTTCCGTTTTTGATCAAGGTAATCTTGACCGCCTTTCGGATTCCGGAGTTAGGTTGCTTAGCTTCGATACCGACTTTTTCGATAACGATACCCTTCGCTTGAGTAGAGCCTGCCAGAGGGTCGTGCTTAGCGCGCAACTTCAGCATTCGCTTCTTATATCTACGATCTGACCATCTAAATTTTTGACGGTCTTTTGCCATCTTGGTTCCAGCGAACAATCCTCGACCCATGATAATCACTACTGTGAAGCAATTTGCCGACCTACCTCCTCTATTTCATGGTGCCGATTGAATCAGGTGCGATTAACGGTGCACTAGATGGTAATCCATCAAGTGCCAATGTTCTTGAGGATTCCCCCTCAGCAAGGTATTATGGCATTGCGAGACCTGCTGGATGCAGCGAGGGTGATTTCTGATGAAATGAGTGTGCTGCACGACATATTTGATTTTTCAAATAGTACAGGCCACCCCCTTCTATTATTCGACAACATCAAGGAATCACCAGGTCATAGAGTGATGATTAACCTACTGACGCGCCCAACTTTATGCAAAGCATTATCGATTGCGCCAGAGGATTTCATCGACCTCTTGGCGTGGGCGATGGACAATCCGAGCAACCCCAAAGTCATCACAGAAGCCAAAGTTTTGGAGTGTACTCAAAAAACCCCCGACCTTACAGTTTTACCAATTCCTCATCATTGGAGAGAGGATAGAGGTCGTTATATGTCTGCAAGTATAATTATTGCAGAATACGATGGTGTCCGAAATATGTCGTTTCATCGGCAATACTTGCGTGACCCCACCCATCTTGTAACTAGGTTGGTACCTCGCCATCTGCGAACCATGACCGACCATGCCCGTTCCAATGGTGACGAGGTAAATATCGCGATTATCAATGGAGCCGATCCAGTTGTTTTATTGGCCGCAGCGATGAGTTTCGACCATAATTTGGACGAATTAACCGTCGCATCTTCCCTTCATCAAAAAATCTATGGCAAAACATTGAACCTCGTTGAATTACCAAATGGCCTCCAAGTCCCAGCAGACTGTGAATATGCGATGTGGGGCCGTATTACTCTCGATGATGACGACGAAGGACCGTATGTGGATATAACTGGAACTGTAGATGAAGTTCGACAAGAACCGGTCATTGAAATCGATGGAATAACTCACCGGAAAAACCCAATTTTCCATGCTTTAATACCTGCCGAGGCCGAGCATAAGACTCTGATGGGATTACCTCGTGCTCCAACAATCAAGGCTGCGGTCAACGAGGTTTGCGAGTGCTTGGACGTCTATATGACCGAAGGTGGTGGCGGTTGGTTATCAGCTGTTGTCAAGATCAAGGTCAATCGTGAAGGAGATGGGAAAAGAGCGATAGATGCTGCTTTATCAGGGCATCGTTCGATGAAGATGGTAACCATCGTCGATGAAGATATTGACATTACCGACCCGGTAAGGGTAGAGTGGGCTTTGATGACCAGATGGCAACCAGATATCGACTCAATAATTATCTCCAATCAAAAGGGTTCGAGCCTCGACCCCTCAAGGAGCCAAGATGGTACAACCGCAAAAATTGGTATAGATGCTACAATTCCTTGGGGCTATGATAGAGCAGGTTTTACCTCCGTTCAATGATGGTGAATAATCATGGATAGTAGCAGCCAACTTCAACACCCACGGCGCAACCTGGGTACACGACATCGCTCTCAAGCAGACAGGTTCGTGAAGTTGGCAATAAAAGACCCAGCCCGAGCCGAGCAAAACCTTGCTTGGGCCGAACAAAACGCTCAACAATCTGTTTTATTCGATTTTACCGATGAACGAAATTGGCGAACCCTCGCCAAAATAAAACACATTCTCGGCGATGGTGAAGGTCTCTCGTTGGTATTAGAAGATATTTTCATCGTATTAGGCCGAGATGCTAATCAATTGAGGCAACTCAAAGAGATAGATCACCTTGAGATGGGTATTGAATTGATGGAAGCCGCATTTTTAACCGACCCATTAGATCCAGAAAAGTGGTTTAGTAAATTGGACAAGCAAAGCCTAGATAGTTTTGCGATTCGTTGTAAAACATTAGATTTTAGCGATCAGAGGGCGAACATCATCTATGGCCGGAGGTTAGAGCGAATCAGAACGGCAGGCCATGAAGAACTTTTTATCGAATTGGTCAAGTATTTGCTTGCCCATAGGCCTGCTAACCACGAATTGTGGATGGATTTAGGTCGGCTCCACGAGCGCAGAAATGAAATCGACATGGCTTGGATGTGCTATGACCACGTCCAACAATTACTCCCTAACCAAACAGTTAGAGATCAATTCTTATCCCGTCTGAAAGGTACAATGGATGGCCAAAAGACCGAACCTTGGTCGGGGCCTTCTCTTGAATCTAGAACTGATTTCCTTAACCGTATGACTCATTTAAGTCAGAGCAATACGGAAATTCCAATCGTTCAAGTAATGGAGGAATCCGAACCTCAAATCGATCCAGATCTCTTGAGGTTACAAAATCTATTAACGGCTGGAGAAACAGCAGAAGCTTTCTTTTTGGCTAGATCATTGGTTACCAATGGCGAACAATGGGCGTATGAATGGATGATCAAAGCACAAAATGCACTTTAATCAAATTTAAGTGTCATGATATCACTGACTCTTTCGGTCCAAGCCTTTGCAATTTCGCCACTAGATACTGAACCACAAAGAGCTGCTAACATCGCATCTTCTACTAGGTCAGGATTTAATAGAAGATTATCAAATAAAGCGGTTTTGCCGAGTTTTTTTGCCAGAATCATCAATGTTTGGAGGTCTGGTCGCTCTACACCGCCGTATTCTTGACTGGAATTATTGATACACCAGGTTAGTACTCCGTAGATATCATCTGGGTGGACATTGAGTGTAGGTGCATCTTCTCCAATACTACGAGGTCCTGATTTTGCAACTTGGTCGGCGAATGGTTCTGCATCATCATCGATAAAATCTGCCGACACTTCAACAAATATCGCCCCCGCTTCTACAGCAAGTTCGGTTTGGCGGGCAATGATTGCGTGGGTATGAGAATTGAATGCATTTCGAGCAGCGTCGAATAAATGGCCAAACCCAATCATGATACGCGCTGCTTGAATCCTTGAGATCGCTATAGTTTCATGAGCATGGCCTGCGTGTCTTGAAATTTCACTGTGGACGTGAAGAGCCATCATATGCTCATCGATTGCGATATGGAAAGCCGCTTTATTCAGTAGCGAGAGATCGTGGTCACGGCTGGCTTTGGCAACGGATTTCAGGCGGGTTTCTGCCCAAGCCAAGTCTTCCCTTGCCTCATCTATATTATTAAGTTCAAAATTCACAAGGCCTCTTTCCATTCTAAGCCTTCCTTCAAGAGCGAGATCTCTCGTATCTGGGTCTCTTGCAATTACCAATGCTTGTTCGATCATCTCGATATTAATATTTCCACTTATTCTCGCTTCAACCAATTCTAAAACTTTAATTTCTGCTGGACTTAATTTTGGTCGTAAGAAATCAGTTATTTCACTTGACATTACTATGCCTAATTCGGCAACGCCGAGCCAACTTTTCCAGCCCATCTGCTCTAAAAGAGGTTCTAGTTCTCTTTCGCCTTGGTCAAAAGCTTGAACGATTACGTCTGGATTCAATTTGCCTTCCTCCGAGTATTCGCTAAGATATTGATGAATGCAGTTTCGGCGGCGATTCGATCCGATTTTCCAGTCCAACCTGCAGCACCGTCATGCCCACCGCCATCGCCTCCTAATTGTTGAGCCAATTGTTCCATCATTTTTCCTAAGTGTATTCCTTCGATTGTGGACAAGCGTGGTGCTCTTGCAGTCAACCTTGTGATTCCATCGCGATAACGAGCGACCACAGCGACCTCACATCCGGCTTGAACCAATAGACTGGCAATCCTTCCTTCCAGAATTCCACCATGGGTAATTCCGAGGTTCCATTTGTTCACCTCATGAGATTTTACTCGGCTGAGGGCTTTGATAATCGCTCCCCTATCAGAGGCAGTTATCTCATCTTGTTGGATATGTTCGACAAATTCCTGATATTCGAAAGAGCCTCCGTTAACTAGGTTTGCACCACATTCTAGTGCGGCAGCATCAGCGTGGCGGAATCGACCTGTGTCGGTAATTAGTCCTGCGAGCAAGAGCTTCCTTACTTCGTTGGTTAGAGTTGATGAAGAGAATTGATTTAGGTATTCAAAAACCATTTGTGTAGTGCTTCGGGCATTGCTCTTTATCTCAAGGTCACCGGTATTGAATTGCCAATTTGAGGTTGAATGGTGATCGATTACACAAATTGGTATTCCATCTGGGAGCGTCATTCCTGTTTGGCTCATTGCAGCAGAATCGACGATGATGATTCCGCCAAGATTCTTCGGCCACGGAGAGTCTGCTTTTAACTTGCGAAATGGTGCCGATAATTCATTACATAATTTAGTTGCTAATCGACCCATGTGGAGACCACATGCCATCATTCCTGGGTCTGATGACGCAAGGGCGATTGCAGAACCAATCGTATCCATATCACCATTTGCTCCGGCTAATACAGGCACAGCCCCTCTTTGGGTTGCACTTTGGATCCAATCAGCTAACCGCTGCAATATTATCCCTCAAGGCTTTGTTTTAATTGCTCATAGGTTGAAATTAATTCAGTTTCTTTTTCGGCCATCGTTTCGATTGCGCTCTTCATTTGGCCTAGGGTCAATTCAAGATCTTCCATCAATTTTTCTCGATCCTCGACCTCGATCATAACCGAGCCCATCTGGGAAAGAAGTGCTAACTCGGCCGGTTGATTTTTCACTGCGATTACCGTCGCTTCTAATTCTCTCAGTTGTGCCTTTAAGCTCGCAATCTGTTGACGCGCTCCTTGCACCTGCGATACGACCATTTGAAGTTGTGCTCCTTTGTCCATATTGTATCTCACACCTTAGGGGTAGAAGAATCCATCACCTTAATTACGCTTTCAGCAATTATCAGACTTCTCATTCTAGTATTCCAAATCGCTCGCAAATCCTTTGCTCTAGATTCGGTTAGATTCATGTTTAAAAAATGGCCTTCGACCTGAATCTTCTGTTCGGTTGAAAGGCTTGCAGCAAGAGCTACAACATATGGTGAGTCCACCCTTAGACGGGCGGTCCACATTTCGGTTTCACTCCTCTTCTTCTAACTCACCTGCGGCAAGGGCGCGCTCGTATTCGATAGCAGCCTCTTGTGCAATGTAAGCCATGTCTGCGGTAGTTGCACCGTCAGTGTTTCGGCGAATGATTCTGTTATTTGCATCGGATGCTCGGGTATATGGCTCCCATGCTCCTCCAGCGAATGTGTGATCACACTTGGCACAGTTCCAGATTCCAACCGATCTACGAGAGACTTTGCGGTATTGGCACACCGGGCAGGTGTACTTTGCCAACTTTTTCTTAAGTGCGATACCTGCGTTTCTACGGACGCTAACACCGTAACGTGCGCCAAATTTAGCGGTTAGTCCAGCCTTTTGGGTTCTCTTTGCCATGTGTTTAGGCCTCCTTGGAGTTTACGAGTTCAGCGAGTTCGGCACAGCGGGACTGTGCGACCTCAAGAATCTCTGCGAATTCGGCTGGCGTTAATGTACCTCTTAATCCCTTCTGCAAGGAGTGGAGGTGTCCTTCATCACCGAGGGTGATGTGAACACGTTCGTCCCCACCTAGTTCTTCTTCTTCATTTGCGTCGAGTACATATCGTCCACCAACTCTGGTAAAAGAACTCATTGTAGGGGTCATCGATATTGGAAGAGGATAGTCTTCACCGATATCAAATCTCTCAGCAGGAATCATTGCAGTTCTTAGCGCAGCGATAGCGGCTAGAGCGCATGCATCGAAGATATTACCGCAATCTGATAAGACGTGAATATCAATCATTACACCTAGGACTTTTTCGCCAGGAATAATACAGAGTTTACTCATATCGATACAGTTAGACTCACGGATTCCACGGTCGACAACACGACTTAATTCAATCGATTCAGGAGATGGCGGTCCAGGTTCGTACTTTCGGCCTGCAATAGGTCTCAACTCGGCACTGCACATCAATGAACCCTCTGCTGGGCGATCTGGCCAAGGTGTACGCATCTCAAATTTCACTCCAGCGTAGATTATGGTGTCTCCCCAAGTTACCTTTGCACTGCCTTCTGCATTGTACAGGCAATTGGTTTCAAGGGTTATTTGGCGTGACTCGAATTGTCCACGGCCATCGATTCGTTGGTCCTGTTCGGCGAGGTTTGCCAATTCTTGGCGAAGTAGACTAGGTACTAGAGCAACCATCTAAACTCCCCCTCCCATCTTTTGTTCATATCGGCGCTTGAGGGCGTCGATTTGAATAGCGTGGATTTCTTTTGCTGCTTTCATATTATATTCTAAGCAGGTATTGAATTCCTCGACAGATAAGTCGCCATCCATCTGTAAGAAAGCGATTTCTCCAGTAGTTGGTAAAATCCCCATCGGTAGGTCAGCTTGACCGTAATTATCCTCTGCTTTATCAAGGTCCAAAACTACGGTACCTTCAATTTTTCCAGCAGCGACTCCGACGATCATGTCACGCATTGGGATGCCAGCATCAGCTAAGGCGACCGCTGCTGCGGTTAAACCGACACAGCGGGTTCCTGCTTCAGCAGCAAGGATTTCGATTTCGACACGGATTTTGGAGCGAGGGTATCTCTCGACCAAAACCACACTTTCAAGAGCTTCAGCGGTAACCTTGCTAATCTCACGGGATCGGCGATTGAATCCGGGTCGGATTCTATCACTTGTTGAGAAAGGAGCCATATTGTAGCGTACATCGATAACTGCACGGTCTTGACGTTGAATCTTTCGAGGATGAGCCTCCATTGGGCCATAAACCGCACAAACCGCAATATTGAGGCCGTGCTTTACCCAAGCCGAGCCATCTGCAGCTGGAAGAATTCCAGCCTCGATTTCAACTTCTCTCATCTCATCGACCTTACGACCATCAAGTCGCAAGCCATCATCGCGTAATAATTGTATATCTCCGTAACCACCCATTCAAGCAACACCTCCTGGTGCATCGTTCATCATAGTCTCCAATGACTGTGAAAAGTTGGCCATATGGCCTTGTTCGCGCAATAGGTCGATGACCTTACGCATGAATGCGGTCCCTTCAGGACCACCGTCGACCCATACTCTGCCGTTTTCTGCAACGATAATGCGGCAGTCACTCGCCTCTTTGAGGGCGCGCAGAGTTTGGTCGTTTTCGCCTCGAAGGCGAGAGATTAAGTTCATTGAAATCTTTGACATTACGCCTTCCTTAAGGCGGCGTAGGCCAACACCCTTCATAGTGAGAACCACATTGTGGGCCTCATCGACCTCTTGGACTCGAGCGAGCATGACATCACCGACGTCCATCTGCTCTCGTGCTGCGCCGAATTCGACCTTCCACGGGGCTAATGACATTGGTAATAATCCATTGAATGGGCCATTTACATCTGCGAACCAAAGATTGTTTCGCACACTTTCAACCACTCCGATGACTAGGTCACCAGATCTTGGCATATAGGCCGCATTGACCGGGTCTACCGATAACACGCCATTGAGTTGTTGAACCCAGCCTAAGCGGGTTGCGATGATTTCTGAGCCTTGAATAAGTGCTCCTGTTCCTGCTCGCACTCCAGAAGCGGCCCCGATGGCCTCCCCAGGAGCAACGAGGCGCAGCTCGGCGCCCATTACTGATACTGACATTTCTTGTCTCCAAACCGCCCGACCTGCCCACCCATGATAAAGCAGACGCATGTCGAGGGTGGTCAAAGTTCCTTAATTTCAGCTTGGCTTGAGACGCCTTTGACCTTTCCTATGAGGTTGCTAGCATAACCGGGAGGGCATTCGATAATACAAGCCCAGTCGCCGTTTGATAACCATTCTTCTTTGTCCATATAACGGCGCAAAATTTTACCTGCACCACCATACGCTGAAGCGGGGATTCTGAATGCGATTCGGACTGGCTCAAACGATAATGGAATCAATGATTTGAGGACTGCAATTGCCTCTTTTACCTGTACATCTACCCGCTTGAACGGGTCGACTGAGAACCTGCTCTCATCCAGAGCTAATTCGATCCTGGTTCTTGGATGTGGGGTTTTTGCTTTGGGATCTATTGCAGTAGAGTGAATTTCGTGGATGATTTGTTGGCGCTTTTCTTCGACCAGCCCTTTTCGTTGGTTGGTGGTTAATTGGATATTTCCTCTTTCCAAAATTTTAATGGTAATCTGGGTAATATCTTGAGTTTCAAAGGTAGCCTCGATAATTTCCCCGGTAGGCCTATCTCCTCCTCTCGCATCGTGCCAGACCTCATCGGTTGCGAGAAAATCATCGATATTTACCGAAGAAGGATCAGCCTTGAATTGGTCGACCAAATCTGGGTCACATAAGATCTCGAAACGCTTGCCGCCGTGTTCCCAACGTGCAAGGACCGCTTCGTCGAGACTTACCATTAAAATATTCACTCCTCGAGTGGCTTTAGCCGGTCAATCTGCTTGTTCACGGCGTCACGGTCCAATATTCGGTAGCCTTCACTATCGATTACCGAAACCTCAACCGCTTCACGATTGAGGTCGGAATCATTGGAATTACGGAGTGCTTCAAGGCCGAGTTTCATAGCTGCGTTTAGGGTCATGTTCTCTTTCCAATTCTTTTCAAAGAACTCGATGACAGTATTTCTCCCACTACCGATAGCACCCGCATGGTATGATTGGTACGCACCGGAAGGGTCGGTTTCAAACAGATGAATTCCATTATCGTCAACCCCACCGATCAAAAGTGCGGTCCCGAAGGGTCGAGAACCGCCATACTGGGTGAATGATTGCTTGAAATCGCAGATTTTTTTGACCAAAACATCGATTGGAGCCTTTGCTGCATAGGTAATACGATTGATTTGAGCTTCGACCCGAGCGCGGGCAACCAATTGGCGTGCATCTGCAACCAACCCACTGGTTGCAATTCCGACATGTTCATCGATTTTAAACATTTTTTCAATCGATTCCGGGATAATCAATCTGCTGGCGATTCGCTTATCGCAAACCAAAACAATTCCTTCACGGAATTTTAATCCTGCGGTCGTGGTACCACGCTTTACTGATTCTCTTGCATATTCTACTTGGAATAATCTCCCCTCAGGACTGAAGGTAGTAATCCCATGGTCATATCCTCTTCCACTTGGCTGCATCTTGGACACCTCTTTGTCGCTGTCGGGGTCGGGGTCTTATCAACCTTGGCGGCTTAGCACCACCGATGAAGGTCGCAGTCCTATCAAGTGGTGGGAAGGATAGTAATGCAGCACTTTGGTGGGCACAATGTCAAGGTTGGGAGGTCTCCCATCTTGTGACAATGTTGGTTAGCGGTGATAATTCTTGGATGTTTCAGATTCCCGGGACTTCTCTTGTTCAAAAACAAGCAGAATTGTGCTCGATCGAATGGCTTCCGGTCGATACTGTGGGAGAAGCAGAAACCGAAGTGGATGATCTCCAGCAAGCGCTTTTGAATCTTCAAATCGACGGGATCGTATCCGGTGCACTAAGGTCGGATTATCAAAAAACTCGCCTCGAGAGAATGTGTGAAAAATTAGAAATTAAATCATTCACCCCTCTATGGCATCAACCCAGTATGGTTCACATGAATGGATTGGTAGAAAACGGATTCAAAGTAATGATTACAGGTATATCTGCACAAGGCTTGGGCGAAGAATGGCTCGGACGTATTATTACTGAAGAATCTTTAATTGAATTAGCAGCTCTTGCTGCAAAATATAGATTCAATATCGACGGTGAGGGAGGGGAATATGAAACCCTTGTTATCGCTGGACCTCATATGGTAGGGGAATTAGATTTACAATATGAAGTTCGATGGGATGGTATCCGTGGCTCCTTAATTTTTGATCGGATTTTATGAGGAAGGTTCATTGGCTGGTCACTCAGGCAAGTAAATCATGGCATTCTGCCCATTGGACTACCGCTACGGCTGTGAAACATTCAAAGAAATCTGGTCCGAACTCGGCCGCCACTCCCGCCAATTAGAGGTTGAGAGAGCATTAATTTGGGCTCATAAAGAGATGGGGCGTGTATCAGCAGAAGATTATGCGATCGTTGAATCGATCGCCAAACCATCCATAGTTACCAAAGAAAGGGTGTCCCAAATCGAGGCAGAAACCCGTCATGACATCATGGCGCTTACCAAAGCGATGGTTGAATCTGCTGGTGAAGCCGGATGGTGTATTCACCTGGGAGCGACGTCAAACGACATAGTCGATACCGCAGTAGGGCTACAATTGCGTGATTCGATTGTTTTATTGCGTGAGCAATTGTGCCGCTTGATGGGAATTACCGCAGATCTTTCGGCCAAAGAGCGGGATACGGTAATGTTAGGGCGTACTCATGGCCAAGCCGCTGTACCTATCACCTTTGGATTGAAAGTTGCGGTTTGGCTCGATGAAATGCGACGACAATTAATCAGATTGGACGAGGCTGCACCGCGTATTGCGGTTGGAAAATTTTTAGGCGCTGTTGGTACCGGAGCAGCTCAAGGAGCAGGCGCCCGTGAATTACAACGGTTGATTTTGACCCATCTCGGGCTTGGAGTTCCCTTGGCGACCACCCAAGTTGTTGGAAGAGACCGCTATGTGGAATATGTTTCTTGGCTTGCTAATGTCGCTTGTACCTGTGAAAAAATCCTCCAAGAAGTCCGTAATTTGCAACGAAGTGAAATCGCCGAAGCTGGCGAGGGATTCGATGTGGAAAAGCAGGTTGGTTCTTCGACTATGGCTCATAAGAAGAATCCAATTATATCTGAGAACGCATCAGGATTAGCTCGAATCGTTCGTTCATTTATTATTCCGACCTATGAGAATGCATTACTGTGGCACGAGCGTGATCTTGCTAATTCTTCTAGTGAAAGATTCACCCTCTCTCACGCATCCGCACTCTGTGAGGATGTGATGGCAAAGACATCGGATGTTTTGACCAATCTGTGGGTGGATTCTAAGAGGATGATGCGCAATATTACCGATCAGAAAGGCTTGGTTATGGCTGAAAAGGTCATGATTGAATTGGTCGACCATGGAATCGGCCGGGAAGAAGCTCATGAAATTCTGCGCGCCGCTTCTTTCGAGGCAATTGCTAACGAAGAGGAATTGATCGATGTATGCGCTCGCACTCCTGCGATTGCTGCTTCATTTAGTGTTGAGGAATTGGAAGCGATGTTTGACCCGGCTAACCACATTGGCGTAGCAGGGGAAATTGTCGACGAAGTGGTCGAACTTGCCCGCGCAGCCATAAAATGAAGGGCTCTATTTATTCAGATAAGTGTCGTTCTTTTTCAAGCGATTCAGCCTGACTCATCGCAAGTCTGACCAAGACTATAGCGGTTAAAGCAGATAAAGTAAAAGCCAAACCCACGATATGCGATAAGTTATACCAAAGTGTGATCACACCAGTTATGGATAAATATGAAATTAATTGACAGAGGGCTGACAATCTCTGTAAAACAATATGTTGATTCCCCCCAATAGCTTCTGAATACTCGATAACATATGTATGAATCATGAAATAAACCGCTTGGAATGGCAAGCAAATAACAATTATAACCAACCCTATTTCCCTGAGGGTAGAATGATCAGATTCTTGTTGAATCCCTTGAACTAACAGAATAGCGCTATTAGCACCAAATAATGCTGCCATAATAGTCCAACGTTTATCATTAAAACCGGGTTTAAGATTAGCCGGTTCAATTCCATTTCGAGGTCCCATCGAATTATGGCTCACCCTCGATTAGGGTATCTATGTTGCCCAAGAGTAGTCACTCAAAGACTGCGAAGTAGCAGTAGAACTCCACCGGTCAAGGTCGCAACTATCAACAATAAGACAATCATTCCTTGGGGCCCATATTGATTTTTATCTTCAAGTGCGGTTCCCAATAAGCCATCTCGCTTTACCGCAGCTAATAAACCACCTTCTATTTCATCGAACTGGGAAGGTGGTCGGCGTGGGATTTTTTCTCCCTTACGCATGATGTTTTCGTCGCTCATGGAACCGACGATAATATACTAGGTCATATGGATTTTCATTAAATAACCCAAAGCCGTTATTTCCTAGGACCGCTTAAGCCATGCCATGCAAGAGCCAACCCTATCCGATATGTCGATTACCGATGAGCACATTCTCGTTGCTCCAAAGACCACAATTGGTGATATCGGAGATAGGATGGCCGATAATCCGAATAATGCTGTTTTGGTCCAAAACAAGTCCGGCGCTGTTCAAGGGGTTGTTACAGCACGAGATATCTTTTTCTTGATGGCTGATGGTACAAATCCGGTCAAGACCAAACTCGAAAAAATCATGCGAACAAATATCGCGACAATGCCTGGAAACATGGCACTAAATAAAGCACTTGAACAAATGTCGATTGAGAAACCTGACGCCATTGTAATAACTGGACCGGATGGCGGGTATATCGGTTATTTTTCAGCAGAAGATTATCGGGATGCAACTCGCAAACTCGAATCCCACCAAATGATGTCAGCCCGTTTAAACCGTTCTAAGAAAGCGATTACTTCGGCAGCAGCAGATGCTGACCAAGGAGATTCTACCACGGACCTCCTCGACCTCTTACTCGGCGATAGCGAAGACGAGGAAGACGGACCTGATAACCTGGGCACGATTTCACTCTGAGTCCAACAAGTTATTCAACCGCGGCCATCCACCTACTAATTAGATGTGGGAAGCAGAACTTGATGGTTCAACCATTCATTTGGCGGTTGAAGGGGCGTGCGGAGGGACTACGGTCGGAATCCAATTAGCACGTCAAGCAATTCTTGCCGGGGGAAGGGTCTTGTGGGCATCACCAGATTTGCCCGATGGAACTAGGTTCTCGCAACTTTTTGCCGATTTGGATTTGAGTGTTTCTTCTCGATTCCATGGGTTAAATCTCGGAGGTAACCTCGATCGAGCTCTTGAATCACTTTTGAATGCATCAAAAATGCTTCCAGGTGTAAGTTTGGTCGTTCTGGATGATTTTTGTCCAGATCATGGGCGAATTCCAAAAGATGTAAGCAAAGCGGTCAACAAATTCACATCGAGTACCGAGTGGACGACTTTGATGATTTCCAAAGGTGGCGAAGCTATGGATGGTTCACCGCTGATAGCAAGAGGAGCGGCGGCATTGAATCACGATGAAGTATGGCTTTTGACCAGACCGGTTGCAAATTCTACACGGGTTCTATTCAAAGGCGATGATGAAGTTTCACTTCGCTTGGAAGAACAAGGATTTGTCTTAGCATGAATCCACAAAGAGTATAGGTGGTTTCTCTCTCCCACTAAAACATGGTAACCTCGAACCAAGTGACTTACATTCTTCTCGGACTCTCCCTTTTGGGTATGATTTGGTTCTTGACAAACCGAGGACGAGCAAATATTGCAAAAGCAAAAGCGGCCAACGCACCAGCGGTTGCTGGCGAAGATGTCTTGGATGGTGCAGCAAAGAATCCAGAACATTTCGATGAACCTGACGATGATGCCCTAGATGAAATGGCCGATTTATTAGGTGAAAGCGACGAAGACTAGAATTGTCTAGCCAAATGTCTCCTTTTGTCTACAGGAGGCTGGACCCATCCTTTGAACAACGGTGTCCTAGGGCTTTCTAACCAGTTGTCATCACCTGTCAACTTACACTTTGGACATCGAATACCCTGCTGTGAACCCATCGATTTCATTCTGGTTCCACATTGGCAAATTGGGCGCTCAAATTCAGTAGATGAAATCAATTTCAAACCCTCCAAATGAATTTGTCCGGCAAATTCCATACCAAAATATTCAATCTCATCAGAAACTTTGAGCCATTGGCAAAGTAAATTCATATCACCACTTTCTGAAAAGCATAATAATTTATCATTCAAAATTACATGGCCACCTTTTAACATAGTATTACTGGTAATAGCCGTAATATGAGTTTGAGTAATGTGGTCTCCACTCGCTTGATTTGTCGCAAAGATCCTATATCCACTCACA
>Ga0114997_10002021_pt1 | contig 16598 bp, 20 predicted proteins | sample ArcticOcean_MG_C_2_FD_87045 | JGI IMG/M metagenome (GOLD analysis project Ga0114997, IMG submission 87045) | Marine microbial communities from western Arctic Ocean - ArcticOcean_MG_CB4_136 | ecosystem: Environmental > Aquatic > Marine > Oceanic | place: Arctic Ocean: Canada Basin | collected...
TAATGAAAAAAATTACAATAGGAGCTAGAGGGAGCAAATTATCCTTAGCATATGTGGCTAAAGTAAAAGATCTTCTTTTAAAAAAAAATCTTAATTTAAGAGAAGATGAAATTAGTACAAAGGTTATTCAAACTTCTGGTGATATATTTTATGACAATAAACTTTCTGAAATAGGAGGAAAAAATTTATTTTGCAAAGAAATTGAAGAAAACTTATTAAATAAAAAAATAGACATAGCAGTTCACTCTTTAAAAGATATGGAGTCGGAGGAAAATGATAATTTGACAATTGGTGCATATATTAAAAGAAATGATCCACGAGATGTTTTTATAAGTATTAAGTATAAAACTTTAAAGGAATTAAAAAAAGATTCTACAGTTGGATCAAGCTCCAGACGAAGAAGCTTACAGTTGAAATTAATTAATCCAAACATTATTATTTCAAATATTAGAGGCAATATTGATACACGCATTAAAAAGCTTGAGGAAGGTAAATTTGATGCAATAATTCTTGCTGCAGCGGGTGTTAAGAGTTTAAACCTAGAGAAAAAAATTAAAAATTTCTTTTCAGTAATAGAAATGCTACCTGCGGCAGGTCAAGGCGTTATAGCTGTACAATGTAGAAAAAATGACGATCAAATAAAAGATATCTTAAAAAAAATCAATCATGAAGAAACCATGTGCTGTGCTATTGCTGAAAAAGAAATGCTTCGGGCTGTGGGGGGCGACTGTGACACAGCAATTGGAGGCTTTGCTGTTTTAGAAAATAATTTAATAAAATTAAAAGCTCAATTATTTTCAGATGATGGTAAAAAGAATTTTAATTACAATGTAGACGGAAATAAAGATAAGTCCTTACAAATAGGACAGGAAGCTGGAAAAAAAATTTTAGAATTAGCTGGAGAAGAGTTTAAAAAATGAATATTTTAATAACAAGACCCTTAATTGACTGTGAAGATTTGATGGGAAAATTTTTTTCTTTAGGACACAAAATTGTTCATGTACCTACATTAAAAATTTCTTCTTGCAATTCAGACGTAATAGACTCGAATGATTATGATGCATTTATTTTTACTAGCGCTAATGCAATTAGAAATCTTAATGTTAAAAATAAAAATAAAGATAAAATTTGTTTTTGCGTTGGAGCTATTACCGAGAAAATTACCAGACAATCAGGATACTTAAACACTTTATCCGCAGGTGGCACCGTCAATGCTTTAAAGAATCTAATAATAAATTCAGATCAAATTAATAAAAATTCTAATATTGCTTACTTTTGTGGAGATAATTTATCATCAGATTTAGATTTTGAGCTTAAAAGAGAGGGACTAAAAATTAAAAAAATCGTTAATTATTCATCTGAAAAAATTACTGATCTTAATGATGAAAATAAAAAAATAATCGAATCCCATCCACCTGACACAATTTTTGTTTATTCATCACGAAGTGCTCAAAGTTTTATCGAGATAACTAAAAACCATTCGTTATATCCATTAATGACAGGATCAATAGTTATGTGTATAAGTAAAAAAGTAGCAGAGTTTTTTAAATTAGATGGATGGAAAAAAATTGAGATTTTTAATCCTGGAGATGAATTACTTAAATTAGAGGAAATTAAAAAATGAATGTATTAGAAAATTTTAAAGATTTATTCGTAGATGTTTGGAGCGAAGGTATTTCAGGCGTTAATATTTCAGAAATAGTAATAGCTCTAGTAATTTTTATTTTTTTTCTCTTTCTAAGAGGCATATTTGCAAAATTTGTAGTTAAAAGATTAGAAAGATATGTTTCAAAAACAACAAATAAATTTGATGATACTTTAGTCTCTTCAATGGAAGGACCTTCAAAGTTTTTCCCAATAGTTTTAGGTTTTTTTGTATCAACAAGCTATTTGACAGTTGAAAGTAATGCAGCTGGGTTTGTAGATATTGTTAATAGATCTTTAATAACGATATTAATTTTTTGGACTTTTCATCAAATTATTGGTCCCTTGTCGGCAGTTATAAAATCTGTTGGTGACTTGTTGTCTAGAGACTTGATTAATTGGATCATCAAAGCAATAAAAGTTTTAATTTTAATTTTAGGTTTTGCCGCCGTTCTCGAACTATGGGGTATTAAAATTGGACCTATTATTGCTGGTCTAGGTTTGTTTGGCGTAGCCGTAGCACTGGGTGCCCAAGACTTATTTAAAAATTTAATTTCAGGAATTTTAGTTCTAGTTGAAAGAAGATTTCAAGTTGGCGACTGGATATTTGTTGAAGGTGTTATTGAAGGCACAGTTGAAAGCATTGGCTTCAGATCAACTGTAGTGAGGAGGTTTGATAAATCTTTAGCTACTATTCCGAATTTTCAGTTTGCAGAAAATGCTGTAATTAATAATTCACAAATAACCAACAGAAGAATTAATTGGATGATTGGACTTGAATACAAAACTACAAGTGAGCAATTAAAAAATATAAAAATTCAAATTGAGAATTATATAAAAAACAGTGAAGATTTTGCTACTGGATCAGATACTATACTATCAGTTAAAATTGATCAGTTTGCAGCTAGTTCAATTGATATCAAGCTTATTTGTTTTACAAAGACAAAACACTATTTAGAGTGGATGGGCGTTAAAGACACCCTCGCTATAGAGATAAAAAATATTGTTGAAAAAAATAAAGCTTCTTTTGCATTTCCTAGTACATCTATTTATGTGGAGAAAAATACATGAAATCAGTCTTAATACTTTTTGATAATATTGTAGGACTTTATATTTGGATTTTGATTATAAATGCAATTATTAGTTGGTTAGTAGCTTTTAACATTTTAAATACTAGCAACCGATTTGTTTATTCTTTACTCGATGTTTCTTATAAATTAACAGCAAGACCACTTAATTTTATTAGAAGCTATCTTCCCAATCTGGGTTCAATAGATATTTCACCAGTAGTTTTAATCTTGGCATTAATGTTTTTAAGAAACTTAATTTTTGAGATGTTAGCGCCCTCAATGTTTTAAATATGATTATAGATGGAAAAAAAGAGTCAGCATTATTAAGAGAAGAAATTAAAAAAGAAATATCTATAATTAAAAAAAAATCAAACAAAGTTCCAGGCTTGTCAGTTATTTTGATTGGAGATTTTGCACCCAGCGAAATTTATGTAAAAAATAAAGAGAAACATTCAAAAGAGGTAGGAATTAATTCTGAGGTAATTAGATATACAAAAGAAGTAAAAGAAGAAGAGGTTTTAAAAAAAATAAAAGAATTAAATAACAACAAAGATGTTTCTGGTATATTAGTTCAATTACCGCTCCCAAAACAAATAAATAAAGAAAAAATAATAAACGCAATTCATCCCTTGAAAGATGTTGATGGATTTAATCCCATTAATGTAGGAAATCTATCATCTGGATACAAAGCAATAGTTCCATGCACACCTCTAGGGTGCCTTATGTTAATTAAAAAAACAGAAAAAAATTTATCAGGCAAGAACGCAGTAATACTTGGAAGATCGAATTTAAATGGAAAACCCATGGCTCAGCTGTTGCTTAAAGAAAATTGCACAGTAACAATTGTTCACTCAAAAACAAAAAATTTGAAAGAAGAATGTCAAAAAGCAGACATATTAATTGCAGCAGTGGGTGTAGCTAATCTAGTCAAAGAAGATTGGGTAAAAAAGGATTCAATAATAATCGATGTTGGAATTAATAAGATAGAAGGCAAGATAGTAGGAGACGTTAAATTTGATGAAGTTAATAATAAAGTAAAAGCAATAACTCCTGTGCCAGGTGGTGTAGGCCCAATGACTATTGCATGTTTATTAAAAAATACTCTAGAGTGCTTTAAAGGTCGTTAGATTTATCCTTATCGATATTTAAATATTTACTTCTTCTAAATCTTATAACTACAGTTGCAATTGAAACTATTAAAATAGCAGATGCTAGATAAATCAAGTTAGTAGGGTCTGAATCTTTATCTTGTAATATTATGTACCTTGCTAGCGCAGTGATGGCTATTATTAAAGGGTAAATAACTCTTACAGCTCTCGATTCCCAGTATGATCTTACTAAGCCTATTACTTCGATATAAATAAACATTAAAAGTAAATCGGCTAGAGTTACAGTTTGAGCTTCATACATTTTATTAATTTCAAGAAGAAAGGCAATTATCGTTGAAACAAGAACTATTACCACTGCTACTAATTGAATATTTCGAATCGCTGCATTCATACGAGTATTTGTATCAGAATTTTAAGCTTTATTTAACTGTTTTGAGTGATACTTAATAAATTTTTCAATTTTAGATTTATTAAAATTTTTATTCTCTTCGAATGAAACCTTTTTCATCGAATACGCTTTGTTTTTAGTTCGTCGTGACAAAATTGTTATATTACCCTTATACAAACTTAAAATTACATCTCCTGATACTTGATTTCTTTTTTTATCAATAATTTTTTGTAATTTCACTCTTTTTTTCGAAAACCAATAACCATTATAAACAAGTTCAGCATATGCAGGCATAACCTTTTCTTTTGCGTGAGCTGTTTCTTTATCTAATGTAACAGATTCAATGGCTCTATGTGCTACATACAAGACTGTTCCTCCAGGTGTTTCATATACACCCCTAGATTTAATGCCAATAAATCTATTTTCAACAAGATCAACCCTGCCAATGCCATTCTTACCAGCCAATATATTTAATTTATTTAAAATTTTTTCAGGAGATAATTTTTTGCTATTAATTGAGACAGGATCTCCATTTTTAAATGTAATTTTAACTTTAGTTTTTTTATTAGGTGCTTTTTCTGGAGAAACAGTTCTTTGAAAAATAAATTCTGGAGCTGAATTTTTAGGATTTTCTAAAACTTTACCTTCTGTAGATGTATGAAAAATATTATCATCTATTGAAAAGGGTGGAGCTCCTTTTTTATCTTTAGGAATTGGTATGCTGTTTTCTTTTGCATATTTTATCAAATCTGTTCTTGATTGTAATTTCCATTCTCTCCAAGGTGCAATTATTTTTATTTTTTTTCCAAAATAAGCATAGCCCAACTCAAATCTTATTTGATCATTGCCCTTTCCGGTAGATCCATGCGAAACTGCGTAGGCACCAAATTTTTTTGCAACATCTATTTGTCTTTTTGCTATTAAAGGTCTAGCTATTGAGGTACCTAACAAATAAACACCCTCATAAACAGCATGTGCTCTAATCATTGGAAAGACATAATCTTTTACAAAAATATTTTTAAGGTCTTCAATAATTATTTTTTTAACTCCTAATTTTTTTGCATTTCTAATTATTTTTTTTTTATTTATAACCTGACCTATGTCAGATGTGTACGTAATTACTTCTGCTTTGTAGTTTTTCTGAAGCCATTTAAGAATAATAGAGGTGTCAAGACCCCCCGAATAAGCTAGTACTATTTTTTTCATTGAATTAACTACAGTTTTTTTTGGCTGTATTATAAGCTTTAGTGAAACCCATCATTGAGTAATGATCAACAGTTTGAGAACCCTTAGGTTCATTTGCTGTAACCATTACACTAGTTGCTTTCTTCATTAGTTTTATAAATCTTAATTCTTCTTTCTCATCAGATATCCAAGCAAAGTTGCCTTGAGAGAAAAGAGAATAATTGTTTCTACCAGATTTAATTGAAACAGTTGAAGTTTTGTAAACGTAACCGCTTGTTACACTAACTTCATCTTTTATATTTTCTGAAGGCCTGAAGGTTACAAATAGTTTTGACTTATCTCTTTTAAATTTTTTTGGGGCTCTTTCTGTAGGCAATGACTGTGCGAAGCAAATTTTACCTTTTTCGGTATCTACAGTAAAGCTTTGCCAGTCTTTAAATTTGCCTGATGATTTAGGCTTTGCTTCCACAAACCCTGCAGTAAAAATTAGTGCAATAAAGATTAATGATATTTTTTTAAAGTACATAAATTTATCTTTATACTAAATTAAATTAATTTCAATGGCTTGAATTATTAAGGAGTAGGGTTAGGGATGTTTGCATGAATAGAGTTTATTTTTTCAACGATTTCATTGCTAAGTTTAATATCTACACTTCCTATGTTTTCTTTTAGTTGATCCATATTTGTTGCTCCAATTATATTACTTGTTGTAAAAGGCCTTGAGTTTACAAAAGCTAAAGCCATTTGTGTTAATGTTAAGCCATTATCTTTTGCTAATTTAAAATACTCATCAGTTGCTTTTATTGAACCTGGTTCTTTATATCTTGTCCAAAATTTACTATATAAAGCAATTCGAGAATTTAATGGCATTTTATTGTCTCTATATTTACCTGACAGATAGCCTATTGCTAAAGGTGAGTAGGCAAGTAAACCAACATTTTCTCTACAAGAAATTTCTGACATTCCAATATCATAAGATCGGTTTAATAAATTATACGGATTTTGAACTGAAACTATTCTCGGTAAATTAAATTTTTCTGATATTTCTAAATATTTAGCAAATCCCCAGGGTGTTTCATTTGAAACACCGATGTGTCTAATTTTACCTTGAATAATAAATTTTTTTAGGACTTTTAAAATATTCTCAAAATTATTCCATCTTTCCTCTTCTAAGGCATATTCAAAATCTCTCTTACCAAAAAAATTTGTTTTCCTCTCTGGCCAATGAAGTTGGTAGAGGTCTATATAGTCTGTTTGTAATCTCTTAAGACTACCTTCAATAGCCTCAGTAATATTTTTTTCATTATAATCACCACCACCATCTCTTATCCAAGTAGGACCAGGACCAACAATTTTTGTTGCTAAAATAATTTTATTTCTATTCTTTCTCTCTACAAACCAATTTCCAATTATCTGTTCCGTCTTGCCTTGAGTTTCCTCTTTTGGAGGAACAGAATAAACCTCTGCCGTATCAAAAAAATTTACACCTTTTTCTAAGGAGTAGTCCATTTGTTCAAAAGATTCTTTTTGAGTGTTTTGCTCACCCATATTCATTGTGCCAAGACAAATTAGGCTAACATCTAGATCTGTATTTCCGAGTTTTTTAAATTTCATAAGATTGCGACAAATTAAATAGTTTTTAGATGAATTCTTCGCTATTGAAAAGTTCTAAAAAGTGTTTATATTAATTATTGTGAAATTTAATAAACAAACATCGACAGTAAAATCATCTGTTTCAGAAACTATAATTGACCAAGGGCTAAGAGCCTACATGCTTAAAGTTTATAATTATATGGCTTCAGGTGTTTTGTTAACTGGGGTAATAGCACTTTTATTTTTTAAAATGGCAGTTGTCACTAGCGAGAGTGGGCAAATAATTGGCTTAACAAATTTTGGCAATACAATTTATGCATCAGGCTTAAAGTGGGTTCTTATGTTAGCGCCACTAGGTGTTGTTTTTTATATGAGTTTTGGAATTGCTAAAATGAGCGCTTCAAAAGCTCAAACAACTTTTTGGGTTTTTGCAGCCTTGATGGGAGCCTCTCTGTCTTCAATATTTTTACTTTATACAGGAGCAAGTATTACAAGAGTATTTTTCATTACAGCTGGAACATTTGGAGCAATGAGCATTTATGGATACACAACAAAAAAAGATCTTACAAAACTTGGTTCTTTTCTAATGATGGGTCTTTTTGGAATTATTATTGCTTCAGTAGTTAATATATTTATGAAGTCTACTATGATGTACTTCGTTATATCAATTTTAGGAGTTTTAATTTTTGTTGGGTTGACTGCTTATGATACCCAAAAGATTAAAAATATGTACCTTGCAAGTGATAGTGGTGAACTAATGGGCAAAAAGGCTGTTATGGGAGCATTAACACTTTACTTGGACTTTATAAATTTATTTATAATGTTACTAAGATTATTTGGCCAAAGAAGATAATCAAACACACTATTATTACCTCAAATCAATTCTATTTTAAGTAAGATATTTATCTTAGTGTTATTTTTTTGTTTTTAGTTTATTCCAGCTCGTTGCTGTTATTAATTTATTAAGATTTGCTGATTTTTCTAAAATATTACCATTTTTGTCTTTAACCAAAAATCTTTCATCTAGATAACTTGGTTTTAAATTTTTTAAAATTCTCAAGACAGGTTTATCTGAAGCTCTTTGATAAACATCAAAAGATATTTCCTTAATGCCTGAAGACAAACTATAATCTTTCCACGTGCCGTTAGAAACCATTTTGAAGTATAAGTTTAATATAGACTGAAGTTCTTTTTTAATAAAAAATGTTTCTTTTTGGATAGAGTTATTAGAAGAATTATTTACTACTAGTTTTAAACTCATATTTTATGTTTGTTAACCAAAGGTATTTGGGTTGCTGTGAATACAAAAGTTATTGTCATTAATCCCCATACTTTAAAATTAACCCAAAATAACTCAGTTTGAGTGCGCCATACAATTTCATTAAGTATAGCTACAAATAAAAAAAATATAACCCAGCGAGTATTTAATTTATTCCAGCCAATGTCATCTAGTTGAAAAGCATTTTTAAATAAAACTTTAAGAAAATCCTTCTGAAAGTAATATTTTCCTATAAATAAAGTTAGTGCAAAAACAATATTTATAATTGTTGGCTTTACATAAATAAAAACAGGATTATTAAAATACAGAGTTAGTCCACCAAAAATAGATATTACTACCCCACCTATCAATGGAACATAAGGAATCTTTTTTTCGATTACATAACTTATGATCACAGCTATTAATGTCGCAGCAATTAGAGGCGGAATAGCTAGTTTAAGACTGTTTCCGGTTTTATAATAAACAGTAAAGAAGATTAATAAAGGCCCGAAATCAGTAATAAATTTTAATAGATACTTATTCACATTACTTTTTTAACACAAAAATATTTTTAAATAAATTTATATATTGATTTTTAATTAAAAGTTATTATCTTTGTAGAATGGCTTCAAACCTTGCAAAGTTTTCTATAGGAACAATAGTAAAACATAAGCATTTTGACTTTCGCGGAGTAATTTATGACGTTGATTTTGAATTTAATAATTCTGAAGAGTGGTATCAGTCTATCCCAAAAGACGTAAGACCTCGAAAAGACCAACCCTTTTACCATCTTTTGGCTGAAAGTAACGAAGTAACATATGAAGCTTATGTTTCAGAACAAAATCTATTAATTGATAATTCAAAAGAACCTATTAAACATCCATTAATTAATGAAATTTTTTCAGGAAAAAAAGGATCTAATTACTTTAAAATATCCAATTAAATACCTTACTTGCCACAAATTTAACAATTTTAACTCAAAACAAAGACAAAAAATTAATCTACATTTTGGATGTAAATGCCTAATTGAGGATTAACTCATATTTCTTTAACTCCCTCACAATTCTCAATTAGGTTAATTAATCGTCTTCACTTAAAACAATAATTGTTATAATTAAACTTAAAATGTTTAAATTTTTTGCTCAAAGTAATGTTTATTTTTTTATCGAAAAAATAATTAAATTTATAAATTCAATTTTTTTCTTGATTTTAATAATAGGATTAACTTTTTCCTTAATTTTATCACCACCTGATTTTTTACAAGGTGATTCAGTTAGAATTATGTACGTGCACGTGCCTTCGGCCTGGATAGGGTTAGCTTGCTTTTCTTTTATTGCAATTCTTTCTATTTTTAATTTTATTTTTAAGATAAAAAATTTTTATTTTATTAATAAAAGTTTAGCACCCATTGGATTATTATTTACCTGCTTAGCGATAGTGACTGGATCTTTGTGGGGAAAACCCACTTGGGGAACGTGGTGGGCCTGGGACGCAAGACTAACTTCAATGGTAGTCTTAATGTTTTTTTATTTTTTTTTTCTACTCACAATCAAGTTTATTACCAACCAACAACTAGCAAATAAAGTTTCATCTATTATTGCAATTGTAGGGTCTATTAATTTGCCAATTATAAAATACTCTGTCGAATGGTGGTCGACTCTTCATCAGCCAGCAAGCATAAAAATTTCTGGTTCTAGCACTATACACTCATCTATGCTGCTTCCATTATTGGCAATGTTGCTAGTTTTCTTGCTCTATTGTGCGCTAATTTTTCTAATGAAATACAAAACAGAAATCATTAGAATAAAGAAAAAAACATTAAAAAAATATGATTGAAAATTTAATACATATGAATGGCTACGGCCTTTTTGTTTGGCTGTCATTTGGTTTAGTGCTTGTTTCTTGTTCATTAGTTTATTTAAAAGCCAAAAAAACTCTTAATAAATATGAAAAAGAATATTTAGCTGAGCTTAAAACTTTGTCTGAAAATGAAAAAAATGAAGTTTTAACTAACTCTAAAGTTGCCCAACAAGTATTAGCAACAAACTCAAAAGCAAACTAATAGCATTTTTAATGCTACCTAAAAAAGTTAAAAATAGAATATTATTTTTAGCTTTGTCAATTTTAATAACAGTAATTTTAGTTTTTTTTATTTTAAAAACTTTAAATAATAATATTTTATATTTTGCAACACCAACTGAGATTAATTTAAAAGAAGATATTGATATAGTAAAAAAAATGAGAATAGGAGGCATGGTAAAAAAAAATTCACTCAAAACCAATGCTGAAAAAATTCAATTCATTATTACTGATAATGAAAATGAAATTATTGTTAGTTATTCGGGAACTGTTCCAAATTTATTTGTTGAAGGAAAGGGAGTTGTAGCCGAAGGTAAGCTCAGAGATAAAAGATTCTTCATTGCTGACAGAATCTTAGCAAAGCATGATGAAAATTATATGCCTCCAGAACTAAAAAAAACCTTAGAGGATAATGCTAAGTAACTTCGGAATTTCTTCATTACTGCTAACTTTGACACTAAGTTTAATGATAATTTACTACTCTTTTTTAGACTTGAGAATCTCTAATCAAACTATAAGAAAAAAAATATACAAATTAAGTTTATTTCAAATTACTTTAACAATTTTAAGTCTTATAACTCTGGTTGTAGCATACATAAACTCTGATTTTTCATTAACAAATGTTTACGAAAACTCTCATACAGCAAAGCCATTATTTTATAAAATTTCTGGTGCTTGGGGTAATCACGAAGGCAGCCTGTTGTTGTGGATTACTATACTTGTGTTATTTTCATTTTTATTTTTAATCTATAATTCTAATCATGAAAAACAATATCGATTATATACATTAATTTTTCAAAATTTTTTAATTGTAGGTTTTTTATTTTTTCTTTTATTAACTTCTAATCCTTTTAATTCTTTATTTCCAATACCCACAGAAGGCTTAGGTTTAAATCCTATCCTACAGGACCCTGCATTAGCAATTCATCCACCCCTTCTTTATGTTGGATTTGTAGGTTGCTCAATTTATTTTTCAGCTGCGATGGCATCATTAGTTTCAGGATATGAGGGAAAATTGTTTGCGAAATCTATAAAAACTTGGGTAAGAATTTCATGGTGTTTTCAAACACTAGGAATAATAGTTGGTTCGATATGGGCATACTATGAATTAGGTTGGGGAGGTTTTTGGTTTTGGGATCCAGTTGAAAATGCTTCTTTATTGCCTTGGTTTGCTATTTCAGCACTAATGCATTCAGTTATTGTACTTGAAAAAAGAGATACGTTATATTCTTGGGTTATTTTACTTTGCCTTTTAACTTTTACATTAAGTGTGATGGGAACTTTTTTAGTCAGATCAGGAATCTTAAATTCCGTGCATACTTTTGCTAGCGATCCCACAAGAGGTACTTATATATTATCATTTTTATCTTTAATGATTTTTTCTTCATTAATAATTTTTTATAAAAACTACAAAAAAAATTTTGTGCAGATTAATTTACAAAGTAAAGAATTTTATATTCTAGTAAATAATTGGTTTATGGTCTTTTTTTTATTTACAGTTTTTATAGGTATAATATATCCAATATTTTTAGATGTTATTACTCAGGCCAAGATATCTGTGGGACCACCTTTTTACAATATCATCATCATTCCTCTGGTTGTGCCTTTTTTATTTCTAATGGCTATAGGACCTCAATCAAAATGGATTAAACACAGACACACCAATCTATATAAATTTTTACTTTTGTTTTTAGCGTCAATTGTAATAAATTTTTTAATTTATTTTATTTTTGGGAGCTATAGCTTGTTATCTAATTTAATTTTTATATCATCAATTTTTTTAATCATTCATTCAGCAATCGACACATATCAACTGGTAAAAAAAAAAGTAAAATTTGAATATCCAAGAATAATTTCTCACTTGGGATTTGGCCTGCTTGTTTTTTTTATAGGTATTAATCACCACTATTCAATTGAGAAAGACTTTAATTTAAAATTAGGGGAAAATAAAAAATTTGATAAATACGAAATCTATTTTGAGACACTTAATATGGAACAACATAATAATTATAAAGCAATTGTTGGATCTTTTAAGTTAATAAATATTAAAAATAACTCGATCGATTTTTTAAATCCTGAAATAAGAATTTATTCTAATCCAGAAACTTTAACTTATGAAGCATCAATTGAAACTAAACTTACTAAAGATATTTACTTAACAATGAGCAACATTACAAGATCTGAGTATTACAATATTAAATTTCAAGATAAACCTTTTATGATATGGATTTGGATATCGGCTTTAATAATAGTTTTAGGTGGCTCTTCAAGAATTTTAGGAAATAAAAAAAATGAAAATTAACATTATAAGAATTTCAGTTTTTATTTTTTTAATTTTTTTCATTATTATAATGTTTGTTGGTTTAACAAAAAATAATAATTATAATACCAAAAACCTTGTTGGAAATGAAATTAGTGAATTTCAACTTATATCATTAAATAATAATGAAACTTTTTTTGAAAATAATGACTTAATAAATAGTCAATTTACGTTGATTAATTTTTTTGCATCATGGTGTTCACCATGTAGACTTGAACATAAATATTTAATAAAATTAAAAGAAGAGAATAAAAAAATTAAAATTGTAGGAATTAATTTTAAAGATAAAAAAGATAACGCATTAAGTTTTTTAAAAGAACTTGGAAATCCATATGAATTTATTGCAAAAGATTCTGACGGTAGTGTGTCAGTTTTATTTGGTGTCTATGGAATACCAGAGTCAATATTAATTAATAATGAACAGAAAATAATTAAAAAGTTTATAGGACCAATAAATCAAAGTCATTACAAAGAGCTTGTGCAAATAATTAATTAATATGAAAAAATTTATTTTTATGATTTACTTTTTACTTTATAGCCCAATGTTAATTGCTGATAATAAATCGAATTTATTAGAAATAACTAAAAATTTAAGATGTTTGGTCTGTCAAGGCCAATCCATTGCTGACTCTAATTCTGATTTTGCATTAACAATTAAATTAGTTGTTGAAGATCAATTAAAAAGTGGAAAAAATAAAAATGAAATTTATAAATTTTTGATTTCAAAATACGGTGAATGGATTGTCTATAAACCTTCATTTAGTAAAGATAACTTTTTTTTATGGTTGCTGCCCTATGGCATTTTCCTTTTTGGAGGGATGATAATTTTTGTGATTCTCAAAAAAAAGAAGCATAGTTGACTTCTTTACATCTGTACTTTTTTTTAATTAAATAGTATTTTACCTAAATGAAAATAAATTTTTTTATACCCCTACTTTTTGGAATATCTTTATTATCTATGAAGTATAGTTTTGGGGCAATGGAACGAGGAAAAGATATAGAAAAAAAAATTATTACTCAACAAAGGCACAATCAAGTTTGTAAATGGGGAATACTTAATCCACCAGAATGTAGATACAAAATCATTCAAGCTCAACCTCAAATAGAAAATTCTTCCCAAGGACAAGATCAAATTGCGAGAGAGAAAGCATACGGCAAAGATAGAGATTGTAGATGGGGAATATTTAATCCGCCAAAATGTAGAGGCCTAAGAGGAGAAAGAAGAGAAATCGGAGAAACTAAATACGAGGAGATTACAAAAAGTAAAAATTCTTACGATAGTCAAAATAATAATATTTCAATTTACTCAGGCACTTTTGATGTGATCGATAAAGAGGGCGATGACAAAACAAGTTTAATAGGATTAGAACATAAAAATACTAATTTATTTAGAAATACTTTTATTGGTTCTTTTACTCCGATAACAGGTGGATTTATTACCGGCCAAAGTTCTACTTATCTTTATACCGGGGTAGAAGGACAATACAATATAGGTCCATTAAAAATATTACCAAGTTTTGCCCCTGGATATTATGAAGCAGGTGATGGAAAAAACTTAGGTAGTGCACTAGAATTTAAATCTCAAGTAAAATTTGGCTTAGACTTATTTAAAGGCACAAATCTTGGTTATAGTTACAGCCATATTTCAAACAATGATTGGGGAGACGTGAATCCCGGTGTAGACAACCAATCAGTTACTTTTTCTAAAAAATTTTAAATCATGTCCTTAAAAGACTGCTACAATGTTGAAGACTTTAGAAAACTAGCTAAAAAAAATTTACCAGCCCCCATTTTTCATTATATAGATGGAGGGTCTGATGATGAATTAACTCTCAAAAGAAACACCGAGTCATTTTCAAAATGTGATCTAGTTCCAAATATTTTAGCAAGTGTTGGTCAACCAGATTTAACTACAACTGTATTGGGGCAAAAAATTGATATGCCATTATTTTTATCTCCAGTAGCAATGCAAAGACTTTTTCATTATGAAGGGGACAAGGCCAGTGCTAGAGCTGCAGAAAAATTTGGAACGTTTTACAGCATGTCAACTATGGCAAATTCTTCAATTGAGGAAATATCAAATTTATCCAGTGGACCAAAAATGTTTCAAATCTACATACATAAAATTAAGGGTTTAACAGATAATTTAATTGATAGATGTAAAAGTTCTGGTTTTAACGCAATGTGTCTTACTGTAGATACGGTAACAGCAGGTAACCGCGAAAGAGATCATAGATGGGGATTTACAACTCCTCCAAAGCTTACCTTAAAAAGCATCTTAGGTTTTATGATGCGTCCCAAGTGGACATTTAATTATCTAATTAATGAAAAATTTCAATTAGCTAATGTTACAAATTTTACAAAAAAAGGATCAAGTATAGCAAAAGGTGTAATGGAATATATTAACGAACAATACGATCCAGCAATGAGCTGGAAAGATGCAGAATACTGCATTAAAAGATGGGGTGGTCCTTTTGCTATTAAAGGGCTGATGTCGGTAGAAGATGCAAAGAGAGCAGTCGATGTTGGGGCGTCAGCTATAATGCTGTCAAATCACGGAGGAAGACAACTAGACGGATCAAGAGCACCTTTTGATCAACTTCCAGCGATTGTAGAAGCTGTTGGGGGCAAAATTGAAATTATTGTTGATGGTGGTATCAGAAGAGGAACACATGTATTGAAAGCATTATCGTTGGGAGCAACTGCTTGTAGTTTTGGAAAATCTTTTTTATATGCATTAAGTGCTGGAGGCCAAGATGGTGTTGAAATGTTATTAAAAAGAATGCGAGATGAAATTACTAGAGACATGATCTTATTAGGCTGTAAAAATATTAAAGAATTAAATAAAAACAAAATTGCATATAGATAATATAAGAATATCAGATTGAAATTTAGGTAAATTGAAAATACAGTTAAATTAAATGAAGCTAGCAAAAAATTTAGAGAGATTAGGAACTGAATCTGCATTTAGCATACTTGCAGAAGCAAAAAAACTTGAGGCCCAAGGAAAAGAAATGATACACTTAGGACTAGGTCAGCCTGACTTTAAGTCACCAAAACATGTTGTGGACGCAGCGAAAAAAGCAATTGATGACGGTCATCATGGCTATGTACTAGCCAACGGAACCCTAGAGTGCCGTCAAGCAGTAACTAGAAAAATAAAAAAACTTTATAGCAAAGAAGTTAGCCCAGAAAGAGTAATGATCATGCCAGGCGGTAAACCTACCATGTATTTTGCTATATCAATGATTGGTGAACCTGGAACAGAAATAATTTATCCCACGCCAGGATTTCCAATTTATGAGTCTATGATAAATTATACAGGTGCAAAACCTGTCTCTTATGATTTGTTAGGTGATAAAGATTTAAAGTTCGACCCTGAAAAAATTTTATCACTAATAACTGATAAAACTCGATTACTAGTTGTTATCAATCCAAATAATCCAACTGGAAGTTTTGTAGAAAAACCAGCTGTAGATTTTCTTGCTGAAGGTTTAAAGAAATACCCACACGTAGCAATATTAAGTGATGAAATTTATAGTAGACAAATTTATGATAGTAAAGAAATGCCGACATTTTTTAATTATCCAGACCTTCAAGAAAGACTAATAGTTTTAGATGGTTGGAGTAAAGCTTATGCCATGACAGGATGGAGAATGGGCTGGAGTGTTTGGCCAGAAAAATTAATTCCACATGTAACTAAACTTGCAATTAACAGTTTTTCTTGTGTTAACGCTCCTTCGCAATTTGCTGGTATAGCTGCTTTGGATGGATCGGATGAACCAATTAACAACATGATGAAAGAATTCGATATAAGAAGAAAAATGATTCATAAAGGCTTAAACGAGTTACCCGGTGTAGAATGCAGTCTACCTGGAGGTGCTTTTTATGCTTTCCCAAAAGTTATTGGTACAGGGATGAATGGTTCAGAATTTTCAAAAAAGTGTATGCA
>Ga0114997_10002024_pt1 | contig 16592 bp, 11 predicted proteins | sample ArcticOcean_MG_C_2_FD_87045 | JGI IMG/M metagenome (GOLD analysis project Ga0114997, IMG submission 87045) | Marine microbial communities from western Arctic Ocean - ArcticOcean_MG_CB4_136 | ecosystem: Environmental > Aquatic > Marine > Oceanic | place: Arctic Ocean: Canada Basin | collected...
CACCGAGGCAAACGTTTTCGGTTCCATGACTCTGTTCTCGCGAAGTTCGTAAAGTTTGTGTTTAAACTCGAACGTCGCTCGCAGCGTGTGCATATCCGAGGCCAAGCCGGACATTGCGACGAACAGTCTGGGATGGATCTGGAAAATCTTTTGGAAGTCGATGGCGGTGGTTTGTTGTTGGTTGATCCCGAGGCGGTTGTCCGAGGCGATGGCGACGCATTCGTGGCCGCACATAGCTTTTATATATGAGAATTTAAATAAGAATAACAGAGTTTAAGAGACGTATCTCGGTGAGTAAACATACGCGCTTTGTTCTTGGGAAAATGTTGAGATCGGAAACGCATTTTGAAAGAAGTTTACATGAAGTTTAAGATGATTGTACGCGCGTAAGAGCGAAAGAAAAAGGCAATAACACGCGTACCGATGATCGCGGCGCCGTTGTAGCTCATCACGCTCATGATTAAAGAGTATATTACGCGGGTGTTTATTCAATCAAAGCGTTCGTTTGTTGTGTTTAAGTGAAGATTTTCTTTACGTTTTGCTTCAGTAAAAATGAATCGATTTTACGTCTTAAAGGCGGCAGAGAGAGCGGGAAAAAGAGCTTTTCTGGGCGTCTCGTCGTCTTTCGTGCCGTCGAGTGGTGTAAGCATTAGGTTTCGGTCGAGATCGAACGCTTTTTCATCGTCATCTTTACGAGAACGAGAACGCAAAGTTTCCGGGACAGATGGAAAAGAACGAACGAGAGTCACGGAAAGAGACGACGACGAAAGAAGTTTACGAAGGAAAGAGGAACCGCAAAACAAATTCCTGGAATCCCTCAGACGAGAAACCGTGGAGAAGGTAGAACAACAACTCGACGACGCGGAGGACCACGCGCCGCCAACCCGAGCGTTCAGTCTGAGAGAGAAAACGTTTCGGGAAAAAAGGGGAGAACTTAATATGCTGCCGAAAGAGATCAACGGACCGAGAGGTTTAGAACCGACGCGGTTCAAAGATTGGGAAGTTGGAGGGAGGTGCACTGATTTTTAGACAGATGATGGATTCTTCTCGGGAACGAACTTTAGCCGAGTAGCGGCTCGACGTTGATGAAGACAAAGTTCGTCGCGCCGAAACGTTTACGGCGGGGATGTACGGTTGAGAAAGTTAATATCGCCGATCTTTTGACGATCGTTTTATGAGTTTCGGCGACGGACGATCGAAGAATCGTTTTAGTTGTTCTCGCCGCCGACGTTTGTGATCCAAATATCAACGGCGGAGTATTGCCGATCTCGGTTTCGTTCGGCGCGGATTGTACCGTCGAGGACGCGGCAAAATGTGCGCCAAATGGATCTTTCGGGCGGCTTTGGGATGATCGAGGAAACAACAAAGAGATGAAAAACGACGCGAAAATCGAGAGGAAAGTCTCCACAAAAGCTTTGGAGGAGGAAGCAAAACAATGGCGGCAAAATAATACTCATCCTCGTGATAAGAAGAAGAAGAATGGTCGATCGACGTCTTCGTCTTTCGCGCCGTCCTCGAGCCGTCTTGTTACGTTTTACGCCGGCGTACTACTCCTCACGTGCGCACGCCTTTTAAATAAAGATTGCGTGTATTTAAAGTAAACACGTATAACAGAGTATTCTCACAACGCACCCCTATGTATTTTATGTATATGTATGTTCTATATCACTCGTAAACGACTCTCGATTGACTTCTCAAACCTTAAACCCTATCTAATACGTCACTCTTCGTTCAAACCTCTTGCGTCTCTGTCCCTTCAAAAGAATGATGCGTCGCGGTGTACTCTCCGTCTTTTCGCGACAAAGAGGACGAAGAGGCGGTGCTTTTCCTCCTCGTCTCGCACACGATCACATCGGAAAGGGTGTCGCTCCAACGAACGCGTTCTCATCCTCCGTCGCCGCGTCTCGTCCACGTCCTTTCGACGTCGTTGTGGAAAACGCGCGTAAAAATACCGTTAGAGGAGATTCGTCGCGCATCTCGCTTTTGTCGAGCGGTCAAAGGCTCCGCTCGAGATCTGTCGGACAAGCCTCTCGCTGTTGTTACTCCTCCTCTGTTTCCTCCTCGTTTCGCGGGAAATGGGGTGGACAGGACGACAGGAATACGACGAATGATGGTTCAAACCTCTCGAGCGAATCCATGCTTTTGGATCACCCAGACGTGCACGTGTTGACGAACGTGGACGTTCCCGCGACTGGTGGAGGATCCGGCACGGGAAACGGAGGTTTCATCGGCGGCGGCGCAGGTGGGGGTGGCAACAACACGTCGAACTCCGGCTCGAACGGTGCAAACGCGAACGATTTTTTCGACGGGATTCCGAGAGATGTTAACGACTTGTACACCCCGAGGGAGATGGTGAAAATACTGCGAGAGAAAGTCATCGGGCAAGATCACGCGAAGAAAATCTTATCCGTGGCGGTGTATAATCACTACAAACGAATCGGAGCGATGCGGATGATGCGTCGTGCGAGTGGTGGGGGAGAGATGAGGAGAGAAAAGGAGGAGGAGATTCAGACGACGTCGTCGACGACTCGCGTGCACAATAACTTCTCGTCGTCGTCGTCGTCGAGCGATTTTGAACAACACGGAGGTGGCTTTGGAGACGGAGGAGGAGGAGGAGGAGCATCAGGAGGAGGTCGAAAGACGGAGATGAACGAGTACGTGAGCATGCGACCGTACGCGCATCCGGCGTCGGTGAAGATTTTTCCGAGCGATCAGCAAGGGAGTAAGGATACCGGTTTTTTTGGCGAGCAGTCGCAGCGGGAACGCATGGGACAAAGCGTTTGTGACAAAGAGGAAGACTTTGAAAGAAGCGATTCTTCTTCTGACGAAGATGACGACGACGAATCGCTCATTGAGTTGGAGAAATCGAACGTTCTCTTGTTTGGCCCAACTGGGTGCGGGAAAACGTTGATTATTAAAACTTTAGGCGACATCTGTAAAGTTCCAGTCGTCACCTGCGACGCGACGACGCTGACCCAAGCCGGGTACGTCGGCTAAGACGTCGAATCTGTGTTGCACAAGTTATTACGCGCGGCAAATTACGACGTCCAATTAGCTGAACGGGGCATAGTCTACGTGGATGAAATCGACAAGTTATCTCGCAAATCCGAAAACGTCTCCATCACTCGAGACGTCTCCGGCGAAGGCGTGCAACAAGCTTTATTGAAAATGGTCGAAGGAACCGTCGTGAACGTTCCGGAACGAGGCGGTAGGAAACACCCGCGAGGTGAAGTCGTCGCCATGGATACCAAAAACATTCTCTTCATCGTCGGCGGTGCGTTCGTCGGTTTAGAGAAACACGTGAAAGGACGGATCGAAAAGAAGACGAGCATCGGGTTTGGCGCGCAGGTCAAAAGCAGCAGCGGAGGAGGAGACGGCGACGCTACTCAAAAAGATTCCGACGATTATACGGAGAAGAACAAAACGGCGAAGAAGAACGGGGGCGACCAGGGGCCGCAGATGAAGAAATCCGGCATCTTAGCCGGCATTTCCGAACGCGACGATAACCTCTTAGCCGCGCACTGCGAACCCGCGGATTTCGTCTCCTACGGCTTGATCCCGGAATTCGTCGGTCGGTTCCCGATCGTCGCCCCTCTGAAAACCTTGCGCGAAAACGACCTCCGAAGAGTGCTCACGGAACCCAAAAATGCGCTCACGAAACAATTCGCGAGACTTTTCCGCGCGCACGACGTCAAACTCGACGTCACTTCTTGCGGCGCCAACGAAATCGCCCGGTGGGCGTCCATGCGAGGCACCGGCGCTCGCGGTTTGCGAACGATTATGGAACGCCTCTTAGCCGACGCGATGTTTGAAGTCCCGTCGGACCCGACGATTAAAACCGTCCGTTTGACGGAAAAAAGCGTTCGAGAAGCGCTCACGAAACGAGAGAGCGAGGGCGTCTTGATCAGCGGCGCCGAGATGATTCGAACCTCCGTCTCCTCATCCTCTTCCTCTTCCTCTTCCGAAAATAAGGACGACGTTTCAGAAAGCGAAGAGAACGACGAAGCCTCCTCCGGATAATAACGACGTCAAAAGGAGAAGAAGCCGACGACGAGAAAGAGAGAAAAATGGAAGAGAGAGAGAGAAAGACTTGCGCTTTACGGAGGACACGCCGAGCGGGATTTAAAAGAGTGTAGACAACGTATATATATATATATATAAATACCAAAGTAAGAAATGTTGTAAATGTTTTGTTGTGTAAGAATAGTGTCCAAAAAGTTATCATTACAGAAGAGAGTTACTCTCAGAGCTCTTCTTTCGTGGTTCCGCGTTCCGCGCGACTCCCGCTCGTGACATGTGAGTCCCTAAATACTCGCATTCGATCTCCCTCTCTGGAAAAACTTGAGAATTTCTTCACTCTTACTACTACTCGCGGACGGAGTATTCCAATCGTTCGCGTCGAAAAGAGCAGTCGCGGTACTAAAGCGGCGTCAAACTCTTTTGCTCTCTCTTTCCTAAAGGCGATACATAACGGAGAAGTTCTTTGTCTTCTTCTTTGCTAAACTCTTCCGGGAAAAATCATCCATTTTGCGGCGGATTGAAAGAAAGAGAGGAGGTCTTTGAGAGAGACAAAAGTGTACGCGCAGACGCGGTCAAAGAAGACGAGAGACATTCAGAAGAAGAGAACACGGTAATAAACGTGAAGAAGTTGAAAATTGAGCACAAAAATGCCTCTGTACGACTTGGTCTTACAGGTGAAATCGCGCGTCCCGAAGCGCGAAGTCTTCGAGTTACTCAAGCGAACGTCCTTAAAAATTTTAGACTCGGACGGAGTGTTAATGGACGTGAAGTCCTTCGGGCACCAAACGTTAGCGTACGTGTACAAGAAACCAAACGAGAGGCACCACGAGGTGCAAATGTCCCAGGTGACGTTCGCGTCGGCGCCGAAAGTGTTGCCGGAGATATCGCACGCGCTGAGGGTGGACGAGAAAGTCGTTCGGTGGATGGTGTTGAAGAGGAAGAGGAAGATGGAGCCGTTGATTAAGTACAAGGCGTGGACGGAAGAGCAAAGGGCGGCGATGATTGAGAGCAGCAGGGAGAGCGAGAGTAGCCGAGACAGGGGGCGAGAGAGCGGCGGCGGCGGCGGAGGAGGACGGCGGTTTTAGGCGCGCGAACATTTGTATAGGTGAGCGTCGTTTTCGTTTGCGTTTCGTTTCGTCGATCGTCTTCTTCGTTGTGGATGAATTTATGCGAGTGAGGATCAAAATATTAGTTATCCCTGTCCAAGTGCGTTTTGATAGGCTGCACGGTGACGATTAACGTATTAGCTCTATCTGACGCATCATCGTCGTCTTTTTACGTATTCGCGGTGACGAAATTGACTTCATTCGGATTCCCTCCGATGTTTTTTTATATTGATTAGAAGAACGCGTGAGCGATGAAACGTCAAACGCCCGAGCGATGTTCTTTTCTAGCGCGAAAAACGCGTGTTTTTGCGTTCTCTCTTCTTCTGCGCATCGTATATGCGCGGGACGCAGGACGCGCACACTCGACAGAAGAACTACTACTATTACCATTACCACCACCACCACCACCACCACAACTACTCCGATGATGAAGACGAAGAGGGCGTTTCTCAGAAACTCCATTCGCGGTGCCCGAACCTTAGTGTTTTCCCCGCCGGATTCGTCCGGACTGCCGGGTTGAGAGCAATTGCAGGCATTTTTATGCTTCCTTGGATGTCTTAGGAGAATTTTGTTGTCGTCGGTGGCGGTAGCGGTGGTATTGCGGTATTCGTTTTGCTGTGTTTGTTTGCGTTTTTGCGTTTTTGCGCGCGCGCGTGTATTCGTTTTTCGCTCACCGTTTTGTTCCTTCTTCTATCTTCTTCTTTATCTTCATCATCAACGACAACAACAACGCAGCGAGAAATGAGCGAGCTTTCTCCTTTCGTCGTCGACCAAAGAAGAGAGAAGCTTTAAAAGCTTGTACACTAGTAGTAGAAAAGTTTTAGAGATAGACATCATATCACAAATAGCAGCATGTAATGGAACGATTATACCAAAGTAACGATACACACATATATATGACTTGATTATTATTTAAAGCTCGCTTCGTATTTTTTGCATCCATCATCATCTTTACCACGCGACTTCCTCTCCGGCGTAATCATAAAACTTACCGCTATCCTTCAAAGTCACGTCCTTCAACACCTCCAACATTCTTCCCGCACTATACTCCGGCGTAAACAACTTCCCTTCCGGCACGTTCTTCTTAAACGGCGTGGATAACTCGGTATCCACCGTCCCCGGATGCAAAAGCACCATCGCGATGGGCTTCTTCTTCCTCGAAAATTCCACGTGCGCGGTTTGCGTCATTTGATTCAAAGCGGTCTTCCCGCCTCTGTACGAGTACCACCCGCCTAACTTGTTATCGCTAATCGAAGACACTCGCGCGCTCAAACTCGCAATCACCGGCACCGGTTTCCCCTCTTCGTTTTCCTCCGCAGTCTTCAACATCAACTTTGAAAAGTGCTTCGTCATCAACATCGGACCGACGGCGTTCGTTCGGTACGACAAGACGCACGCCTCCGGATCGAAGCGTAAAATGCTCGTCTCCGGAACCATCTTCCGATCTGGCAAGTGTAACACCGCCGCCGTGTTTATCACGCAATCCAACCGCCCGTATTTCTCCGAAACCAGTTTCGCCGCCTCTTCGATCGTCTTCTCCTCCAAAACGTCTATCCGTAAAATCTCCAAGCGCTCGGTGCCGAATTTCTCTCGTAACTCGTGCAAATCCTTCGCCTCTTCCGGGTTTCGGCACGTCGCGATGACCGTCCCGTTCGCTCGAAATTCTCCGACCATACTTTTGTTGTTTGTTTCCAGTAAATGCTTCGCGAATGCCAAACCTATGCCTCGGTTGGAACCGTTGATTAAAGAGACGTGGTGACGATGCTTTTCCCCGCTCGCTGCTGCTGCTGCTGACGACGCAAAACTCCGGACGGCGCTCATTTTGCGCGCATCATCATCGCGAGCACTATTATTACTAAACGTGTTGTTGCAACTGTTGTTTTCCCCAAAAGTCGTCGTCCTTTTCAAACGGTGATGATCTTTGCGCTGCCGATTCTCAACCGCATGCCGGGGAATGGACGACGACGCGCTAAACGTTTTCTCGCCGCGAGATGAAGCAGAAGCGAGTGCGTTCATTCGCGTGTTAGAAAAAGAAGAGGAAAAAGAGGACGTGAAAACACAGCTTCGTGAAACTTGTTTCAAAGTTTGCGAAACCGTCGTTCGCATCGCAACCGTCGAGGATGGTTTCCGGATGAGATATAATGGAGAGATTTTGAGCACCTTGGCGACGTCACGACTCGACCTTCGGTTTTACGAACGCGTGGCGTAATCATCATCACATTCGTTTAGTGCCGCGTATATATACATACAAACGACGATTTAATAATACGTAACAACAATAAACTATCGCTTTGTTCTTCTTTCATCTCTCTCTCTCTCTCTCTCTTTCTCGTATCTGCTGAAAATATGTACCGGCGATATATCGCGTACGTATGCGAGAGTCTCTCGGAGAGACGAGAGCTCTCGCGTCGCAACATCCACCGAAACACACACTCATTATTAAAGCGCGGCGGGGGTGTCCCGAGGAAACAGCGTAAACACAATTTGTCTCTCTCGTTCTTTCTTTCTTTCTTTCTCTCTACTTCTTCGCGGATAGTTCGTACTCCTCGGGCGTTTTCGTCTTCATCTGCAACGCGTGCAACCCTTTCTCGTTGAATTCCTCCTCCAATAATTGGTACACTTTCCGTTGCCTTTTCACTTGATTCAACCCCACGAACATTTCCGAAACGATCTCGAGGTTAAAGTGCGTTTCCGCGCTCGCGTCGCCGGATGGGTTTCCCGCGTGGCCGGCGTGCTGCCAAGACTCGTCGACGATTTCGAGAACGGATGGTTTCAACGCGTCGGAGATTTTTTTCCGCATGGAATTCGCGAGCGGGCGGCCGACGTTCATCGGAGCGCCCTTCGTTTCCGCGCACCCGTTCCCGTCCGGAGCGATGTTTGTTGTCGTTTTGATTTTTTGATTAGCTCTTCTTACTCTCGTTCGATGAAGGTGTTGTTTCGGGTTGGTGGAGGAGATTTTCAACGAGGAAAGAGAAGAACGAGCGGCGAACATTTGAGTCAAAAGTGTGACGATTTTACGCGCGGCGATGATTTTAATGTGAGTAGTATTAAAACGCTTCTTCACGTTTATCATCACCATCATCGTGGGATCACGCCGTTTTTGGGTGTTTTTTTGCTGACGACGACGAGGGGACTACTAGGAGAAAGCGAAAAACCTTTCTCTCTTCTCTCGAGACGTTCTCCCCTTCCGTCTCTCTCTCTTTCTCTCTCAGTTTGTCAGAGCCTGGATGTCACCATTGTTTTCGTCGAAACTAGTATTCATTTCGTGTACACTTTGCACAAGTGGTCGAGACAGTGGTCCAAATCGTCCGCTTGCGCCAAATCGCACGTTTGCTTGCACTTCATCGCCGCTTGCATCGCCGCGTGGTGTAACTTCAACACCTCCAAGTACTCCTCCTCGGTTTTAATCTCCGCTCTTTTCACTCGCTGACACAACATGTACTCGCTCACAGTTTGGATGATATTCTTGCAGTGCTCTTCCTTCGTCACGATCCACCTGGTCACTTGATTCATCGCGAGCAAACTCTTCCCTGCTGCCGCGTGTAACTCCCCGGCTTGCGCCATCGCCTTCCTCACCGTCGCCGCGTCTTGTCGCAACTGCGCGCAAATCATCGGATCGTCGAATATCCCGCACGGTACTTGGCAGTGCCCGCCTCTCAGGCGTAACACCAAGTGTAACGTAGACTCTTTTTGAATGTTATAATCCGCCAAAGTTCGTCCGTCTTCTAACTGTTTCCCGGCGAAGATCAACCGCTGCTGGTCAGGGGGAATGCCTTCTTTGTCTTGGATTTTCGCCTTCACGTTGTCGATGGTGTCCGAGGATTCCACTTCCAAGGTGATCGTTTTGCCCGTAACTTTTTATGCATAGAATAATAATAAACGTGTTGTTGTCAGTGGTGAACACAGAAACGAAAAGAGAGTGGATAAACGTGTGTTGTTCGATACATTAAACGCGCGAACATTTACTCCGAATTTGAGATCTCGAACCACTTCTCTCTTACTACTTTAAAAAGAAACAATATGATAGAGAGAGAGCCAAAACGAGCAAAACGAAAGAGAGAGACGGAAGAGAAAGAGAGACTGCGAGTACTCACGGGTTTTCACGAAGATTTGCATGATATTATATGCGTGTTTATGTGTGTTTATGTTCAACAAATGGAGAAAAATTCGATTTCCAATTCTCCATTCTTCTAGGGGAAAATGCTCCCCCAAGCGACTTCATGTCACGAATACAAAGTCGGTATCGATGGGACCACGAACGCGTTTCTCTCTCGTTCTGCTCGAAGACAAAGAAAGGCTTTTTCTGGCGTTCCTTTCTCTCGTCGTCGAAAAAGGATGACGATATTGAGAGCAGAAGTAAACGATGCAAAAGCAAACACCGGTAGAGGAATTGGAAAGAATGCGATGCATACGAAGCGAAAAGAACTCACGCATAAAGACGTCTCGAAACGTCTCGCGCGATTAAGAGAGGATTTGAAAAACACGAATAACACAGGCGTGAGCCAACCGAGCGAAATAACGGTCGGGACTCGGTTTTCGGAGGTACGAGGATAAAAGCAAATTCGTTCTTAAATCTCTCTTGAATTCTCTTCTTTTGTGTGTCTTGTCTCTCTTTGGGTTTGTACTGACACTCGATTGAATATTCCTTCTTATAACATCATCATCTCATGAAACAGGCGGCGCGGTACATGTCGAACATCATCATAACCACCAACGATGATTCGTCTTCTTCGAACGCCGAAATAGACGAAATAGCGAACGAATGTTGGTTCGCCTACCAAGCGGTACTCGAGAACGCTCGATGCGTCGACTCGCTTCCGATTCGCTCGTGGAATGCCATTTTGAACGCGGTTTCGATGCACTCGTCGAAGGCGACGGCAAGAGATCGTGCGAGACAAGCGTGGCAGTATTTGCGGACGAATCGAGTGGCGGTGAGGCCGGATAAGTTTACCGCGCAAGCGTTGGTGAACGGATTGTGTAAGGAGGTTTTGGACGTGCGAGAGACGATTGGCGTTTTGAGAGAGTGCGTGGAGAGGGGAGGGGAGGTGACGTCGTATCAAATCAACGGCGTGTTGAAGAGGTGTTTCAAAGAGGCGACGGAGAGGAGGAAAAAGGAAGAGGAAGAGATAGGAGGAGAGAATAACGAGAAGGAGAAGAAGAAGAAGAAGAAGAAGAATGGCAATAGTAGTAGCTTTAATAGTGATGTGGTATATCAGGATATTATCGACGCCACCAATATAGCCTGGGACGCGGGAAGAGGCACGCACAACGTGCACACGTTGATGACGTATTTGAGAGCGTTAAAGATGTGCGGCGCGAGCGCGGAGACGGTTTTGGACGTTTTCGAACAGTCGTGCGGCGTGAAAGAAGATGGCAGCGCTGGTGAAGAGATCATCAAACCAGACGACGATATTTTTATCCTCGCCATGCAAATAAAAGCGAACGACGACGACTCGACCATGGAGGATAAACTTACCTACTTTGAAACGTTGTCTAAGAATCTTGCCGCTAAAATGCCGAGCAGAGCGCAAAACGCGGTCTTATTAGCCTGCTTGAGAACTGGCGATTACAAATCCGCGGAAAAGATTTGGGAGTGCATGAACGATGAAAAGAACGCTTTGTACAAACAGCCGGACGCGTTCGCGACGAGCGTGGTCACGTCCATCATGCGCAAACGAGAAGAGATGCAACAATCGTCGTCGTCGTCGTCAACGTCGACATCTTCTTCGGAAAACGGGAGGATAGTAGGAGCAGCGGACGAACACGACGCATCTGCATCTGCATCTGCTGCTGCTGCTGCTAGTGGTGGTGGCATTCGAAACACAGCCATGGAAGCGTTCACCGATCACGTCATGCGTCGAGCGACAAAAAGCAACACGCCTAGCCAAGACGAAAGCGACGACGATCAAGACGTCGCCATTAACCTCACCGCAAATGTTTTGAAAGTCTTGCGAGACGAAATTGAAGACGCGTCGCTCTTCAAGAGACAAATTTCTTCCCCATCGAAGGTTTATGAAATTCGAGAAAGAGCGGTGGCGGATGCAAAATCAATCGCAGACATAGCGAACGCTTTTTTAGACGTGCCAAAATACGACGATCAAGTGACCAACGCGGTTTTACAAGTGTGCGCGGAGGCGAGGTTCGTGAAGGAGGCGAAAACAATCGTCGAGGAGTACTTTGCCATGCTCGACAACAAAGAGAGATTCAGGAAGAACAACAGGCAGTATTACAACTACGAACAAGAGATGGTGCCGAACGTTTTTAAATCCATGCAATACAACCGCTACGTTCGCGAGGAAGAAAAAATCGCAGAATCGGACATTTTAGAGTATTTCATGGAAATGAGCGAGATGGTTCCAGTCACCAGGAAATTCATCGAGTCCGCGTGCAAAGCTTGCCGCGATCGGAAATACCCGGACGCTTTGTTGAAAATCTATTACATCGGACGCGATACGTACAACCACGCGCCGAGGAGACAGACTATTGATATCGCGTTGTCGGCGTTATCGGCGGATGGTAGATGGCAAGATACCATACGAATAATGAACGAGGACGTGTTAGAAGCGACAATTAATACCGTCAGTGACAACACAAAAGCATCGTTCATGGTCGGTTACGAAGATCGCTCTAAAAATAAAGTCATGATTCCGACGGATAAAATCGACGAGTTTGGCGTGAAGCATTTAGTCTTATCCTTCGTCAACGCCGGCGAAATCGACCAAGCGTTTTCGGCGCTTCGCTTGTGTCAATTTCTAACCGATAAGAGTTGCACGGAAGCTTTCGAAATAATTGAAAGAGCGAAAGATAAGCAAGGGGAAGGGAACAACAGAGAGGAGAAAGAAGTTCAAGTGTCGCAGAGATTGCAATGAAATGTTGTATATCATTTTCAAATTTCAACGCCCCGCTACGCGCTACAATTTAAATTGGGACGGAGCATAATACCATTATCAATCGCAGAAGAAGAAGAAGAAGAAATCGACGACGACGACGACGTTTTTTTGTTCGCATTCGTGTTCACCTCTCTCATCTCGACTTTACTCACGTTCTCTAATTCATTAAAAATACCTCTAAACTTCCTCTGTAACCCAACCAGCTCTTCCTCGTGTCGGCGTCGCAATACTTTCGCGCAACAGTTTTGTTTGATCTTCATCTGCTTCTCCTCGCGTACTAACTTTTCTTTCAGTTTTAATTTCTTCGCCAACAAATCGTTCTCAATCCCGCGATTGGTCTCGTTCCTGGCCTTTCTTTCGATCGCGTCCCCTTTCTGCCTCACCTCTTGCGCTTCCACGTATTTCTTCTGTTTCGTCAACGCGGCTTGAATATTTCGTATTTCCGAGAGTTCTTTCGCTCTCGCTTTCGGTTTCCTCTTTTGCGCTTTCGCGCGAATGACGTTGCATTCTTTTTCAAACGCATCGAAGCGTTCGCTCTTCTTCGCTTTCAATTTTTCCGCATCCACGTGAAAACTCTCTTTCATTTTCGCCGCTTCGCAGTCGTGTGTTCGTTTCAAATCCACCTCGCTTTTCCTCTGCACCTCGATCGCATCCGCCATCGCTTTCTGATGATGCACCGCGACCAAAGCCGCTCTCCTCTTCTCCTCCTCTCTCTTCGTCTTCTCCATCGCGATGGATAAATCGTTGCATTTCTCAAAATCGCCTCTCTTCTCCGCTTCTCTCCTTTCCTCGTCCAGTTTCGTCAGCGTCTCCTTCACCGCGGCGTCGCGCGAAACGTTCGCTCTTCGTCGCAACGTACACTCTGGCCGGTCTATCGATAACGGTCCCGGGGTCATCGCTCTGGTAATCGACGACGACGACGACAAAGACGTCGACGAATTTCGCCTATTTCGCATCAACGTCGTCTTTTTCTGCTTCTCCGCCGTCGTAGAACTCGTACTACTCCTACGACTCCCACCGCTCCTCTCGCCGCCTGGATGATCACAACCATCTTCGGAAAGAGGAGAAGGTTTCAAAGGCACCGCTTTTTGATCCGCGACCGAAGAAGAGATTTCAAAGGCTCCTTTTCTCGTCGTCCGCTCTTCCTCCTTCTTCTCTTCTTCTTCTTCTTCTTCCTCCTCCTCCTCCTCCTCCGCACCACCACCTTCACTGTTCAGGAACGAAGCCGTGCTAAAGAATCCACCTTTTTCTCTCTTTTCTTCTTCTTCAGCATTTTCGCTCTTCTTCTTCTCAAAATCATTTTCATCGGAGCTCTTTTCCTTCTCAAACACCTCTTCCTTTTCCTCCATCGTTTATGCGTGAATGCGTGTGTTGTGTATATCGCAAAGTAAACGCCAAAGGGGAAAAGTTGTCGCGTGTTCTATTTTTGTACAAATTAAATCCTTTTGGAGAGTTCTTCACTCACAGAGACAAGCCGGTGATGAAACGCTCTATAAAATCTCCGTTCGGATGTGAAGCAGACACGCTCTGACTCTAAAAGACGACTGTTGTGTTCGCTTCCTTTTCTTCTCGTGCAATACTTTTGACGCGCGGTAGTTTACAAGCGTTCATCTATTATGTGTGTTATTTTACTTTTTCTTTACTTTTTATTTTTAGAACAAACCACAAAAAAGACGTTACTCACAAATTAAGAAGGAAAAGAAAACCCCGAACTGCTCTGCTTCAAATTTAGAGCAAATTAAGAAACTTTCGCGCGTCAAAAGAGCGACTCACTCTCTCGCATACTCAGAAGCGATACCGTAAAGAAGTGCAGCAAGTGCAGCACGAAATGGATTTTGGCCCCGCCGCTCCCCCTCCGGAAGAAAACGAGAAGAAAAAGAAGCGAAGAAAGACGAATCAAATTCCAATCGAGTTTCTCCAAAATCTCCCCTCGGCCTCGATGTACGAAAAATCCTACATGCACCGCGACTGCGTCTCGCACGTGATACAATGCTCGACTTCGGGGAGCGATTTTTTCGTCTCCGCGAGTCGTGACGGCCACGTGAAGTTTTGGAAAAAACGAGCAAAAGGGGTGGAGTTTGCGAAACATTTCCGAGCACACGTCGGGGTGATTGTGGGAATGGATTGTTCGAAATGTGGCACCAGAGTGATTACGCTCGGCGAAGACGGCTCGGCGAAGATTTTTGACGTGAACAGTTTCGACATGATTGGAATGATAAAGTTGAAAGTGAAAGACAACAACAGCGAGGCGACATGTATCGCGTGGTTATACGATTCGAGGAAGAAAAAACACCACGCGAGCAAACAATTGTTCGCGGTTGGCGACTCGAGCGGGAGGATTACCGTACACGACGCGAACGGCGAGGATTTGAACCAGACGATGGTGAAAGAGTTGACGGGTGTGCACGGTGGGAGTAATACTAACGGTGGAGTGGTGTGCATGGCGTATAACGGCGAGTACGAGTGCGTGGTGAGTTGCGATCAGTCCGGAGGCGTCGAGGCGTGGAGCGCCGATCCGGAGGAGGAGTTTGAAAGGTTACCGATAGGCGGCGATTTTAGCAAAAGTTTTAACGATAGAAGAAGAGAGTTGAAATTTTCGGCAAAGTTTGAGACAGATTTATACGCGTTGGAGAAGGCAAAGACGAGCGCGACGCACGTTTCGTTTAGCAAAGATGGGAAGAGAATGGTCATATGCGCGCGCGACATGAAGATTCGCGTGTTCAATTTTACCACGTGTAAATTGAAAGCGGTGTTTAACGAAGACTTATCTGCCGCGGAAGACGCGCAACGATCCGGGAACGAGAAGTACGTTTTAGAAGATATCGATTTTGGACGAAGATTCGCGAGCGAGAAATCTTTGGACGAGAAACTGTTGGACGCGTTTGAGTATCCAAACGCCGTGTTTGACGAAACCGGGAATTTTTTGATGTACGGAACAATCATAGGGATTAAAGTGATAAACTTGCAAACGTTGGTGGTGTCTCGTTTGCTCGGGAAAGTCGAAAACGGCGAACGGTTTACGAAATTGGCGTTATTCCAAGGCGCCGCAAAAAGAGACGCATCGTTGAAAGGGAGCGGGAAAGACTATTCCGTACAAAGCGACGGGACGCTGATGAATGATCCAACCGTAATGAGCGCCGCGGTTGGGTCGCAACGCGTGTACTTATTCTCCACTCGGGAACCAGACGAAGAGAACGGCGAAGGCGACGATAAAGAGAAAGACAGGGACGTATTCAACGAAAAACCGTCCCTGGAAGAGGCTCGCAACGCCACGGGCGGTAAAAACGGTTTAGGAGGGGCCAACGGCAGCGCGTCGAATCGATTACCGTCCTTGGTCACGTTGCACACGAATATCGGCGACATATCGTTCAAACTCTTTCCAAAAGAGTGTCCGAAAACGGTCGAGAACTTTACCACGCACTGCAGAAATGGCTATTACGACGATGTCATCTTCCACAGAGTAATCAAAGGGTTCATGATTCAAACCGGCGATCCTTTAGGCGACGGCACCGGAGGTACCTCCATCTGGGGCAGCGAGTTTGAAGACGAAATCAATCGAGATTTACGTCACGATCGCGCCGGCGTTTTAAGCAGCGCTAACGCCGGACCAAACACGAACGGATCGCAGTTTTTCGTCACCACCGTACCGACGCCGTGGTTGGACGGGAAACACTCCGTCTTTGGAAGAGTGAGTAAAGGGATGGACATCGTCAATAAGATTGAAAATTTGAAGGTTGATAAAGCCGACCGTCCTTTGGAGGATGTGAAGATTGTATCCGCGAGCGTAAGTTTCGAGTGATCTAGAACAAGTTTAATAAATACGTACCTTGGTACTGTAGTAGTAAATAAAAATGAGAATTACATCACGAGTGTGCGTACGACTATGTGTTTAAAGCGAAACAACAAACAACAAAAATAATATAATGATATATGTAATAAGTATGTTATTAACGGTTCAGCTCGTCAAAGATGCTGCTCGCCATGTTCTTCAATCCGCTGATCCCTCGACTGGCGGCGTTTTTAAACGCCGCCGCGTCTTGTTTCGCTTGGAAGGAAATCTTCTCCATCAAATCGCTCGCAGAGAGGTCCAAGTCGTCGCCTCGCGGACTCGTCGCGCCTCTTCGAATATCCGAACTTCCAAACCCACTCTCGCCGGCGTATCGGTTCGCGTCCCATCCAAAACCATCGTCGTTATTGTTTGTTCTGTTGCCGCTTCCGCCGCCGTTGCCAAACGCATCCGAGGAGATGGACTTGGCGCCCGCGAATCGCTCCGTGGCGTTGTAATAGTTATCGTTCGCCGCGCCCGCGGCGGCTGGGTTCGTGCTCGTGGATGCAGACGACGATGCGTTTCGTCCAAAACCACCACCACTTTCGCTATTCCCGTACTTTGGACTGGCGCCAAACGCAGATCTGCTGCTATTATTATTACCCGACGGCGGTCTCGACGCGCTACTGCGCGCGTTGCTACCACCACCAAAGTTTCTCGTATCAATGTTCGTTTTCTTTCCGGCGTTTCTGTCCAACGTCACGTGACCACTCGCACCCCTGCGAGAATTCACCGGAACGCTCTCTAAAC
>Ga0114997_10002025_pt1 | contig 16581 bp, 10 predicted proteins | sample ArcticOcean_MG_C_2_FD_87045 | JGI IMG/M metagenome (GOLD analysis project Ga0114997, IMG submission 87045) | Marine microbial communities from western Arctic Ocean - ArcticOcean_MG_CB4_136 | ecosystem: Environmental > Aquatic > Marine > Oceanic | place: Arctic Ocean: Canada Basin | collected...
ACGTCAAGTCCTTGGGCAAAAGAAGGAAATTACGTTAAATTCGACCCCAACAATGGAAGGTCGCCACAATACTTTTCCATTGATAATGAGCAAAAATTCGCGACACAGTGGAGAAACTTTTTATTGGTTCAAACAAATCCAATGTTTGATTACTTCTACCCCAAATTATGGACGACAAAACTTCTGTTTAATTCCTTTAAAAAAATAGATGATTCAGTCGTTTTTTTGTTTGCGGATATACTCACAAAAAGATTCATAAATAAATTTACAATTATCAATAGTTCTGAACCGAAGACATTTAGTGACATTTTTGGAAATTTTGATACTGTAACTGCGGAATTTGGCGCGATAAAAACCGCTATGAAATCAGATCTTCAAACATTCTTTTGGATTGGGTTTGACCCACTCAAAGGAAAGTTCAAACTTAATAACTCTCCTCAATCGGTTGACGACACCGCTGGTGAATTGAGACGAGAACTTATTACGACATTTATGTTTGATTTGTTTCCTATGACACATATCAACGACGCAATGGAAGAAAAATTATCGGCGCCAGATTTAGCATACTTCCCAATATTGTTCTCAACATCTACTGAATCAGAAGCATCAGTTACTGGTAGAAGGTGGTTAGTACAATTAAAAGCAAGTTTGTTTGGAAAAGAAAAGTTTGAAAAGGTTGAAAGAAAACAAGTAGTTCCTGGTGAAACAGAATATTTAACAGAAAATCAAGATCTTTACTACAAAGAAGGTTTAGAAAGAAGAGTTTTTCTACGACCTCTTATCAACGGACAAAAATATACACAAGACGATACTACAACAAGAATTACATATTATAAATGGTCATTTGGTAATAAAGGTCACACTCTGGTAATGGCGAATACTATAACGAAAAAGGATAAAGAACCAGACGTATTAAAGTCGTATAGATACTATTACAGTGAGAATGAATTTTTTGAAAGATATGGACAGGCGTGGCAAAGTAATAAACTACCGATTGTAGAGGACGACAAGACTTTAATTGATCTCCAAAGTGCAGACGCGATGAAGATACGATGCCTGTTCACAGATACTTCGAACGATGGTTTAAAAGTAGTTCAAGATACAGATGCGTTGTTCGAACTGACAAAGGATAGGCAAACAATTTTGTTGGCAGGTGTAGCTGCGCGAGGGTTTCATATACCAAATCCTACAACAGATGATTACACCGAACCAACAGAAACAAGGATCTATGGAGATTTTTTTAAAGATAATAGATCTGTCGGTTTCGTAGGCGTGAACAATCTAATAACAGTTCAAGCTAGAGGGGGCGATTTACATCCAAAGTTTACAAATATTGTATCGACGAAAACACCTGTTGGTGAAGACTTTACGGCCATTGAAGGAAAACAACTTTTTTCAATACCTTTTACACGATTTCTGAAAATTGTAAAAAAAAAGAAGGGGCGATTCAAAATGATTTACAGAGACAGTATAGATGAGAGACCAGTGTTATTTGACGACCTAATTTACAATATGACATTGGCCGACGACGAAGGAAAGGAAAAGTATAAGCTTGAAGATATACTGGTAAATAGAAACAATGGAACGGGAAAACGAATTTATGCTTATTTAGGAAGTGGTAAAGGAATTCGAATTTACAAGTCAAGAACCGAACCCAATCAATATTCTATTGAGAACAACTTACATCTTCGTCTGGGAAAGCGTAAGCCTCCCAAAGAACGTATTGCCTGGGACAATCTACCTGCGCAATGTTACGCGAAAGCAATTACAAGAACCGACGTTCAAAGAAATAAATATGGAGGAACTCTTAAAAAGTTTCCTTCAAATCACATATTCCCATTTTTAATTATGGCACAATCCAAATTAAAAACAAATCCAAACAAACCGATTGGATTACTATTGATGCACAAAGATAGGAAAATAGCTGTGTATTTTGAAAACAACATATGGTATTACACAACAAAACAAGGTTATTCCACTATGTTCGTTCAACAAGATATTTCAGATATGGGAAAATTGTTAGATTTCACAGAAGAGTTAATGAAGGAAATCGGAACATATGAACAATCACATACATCTTGGAATACAGTGCAAGGAATTGTATATGCAAATCATACACCAGACGGACAAACACACATATCATCAAATAATGTATATACTGCTCAAAATTTATTCCAGAGAGGTAGAAGTATAGGGGTGGAATTAGATGACTGTAGTGATGAAGTCGGTCATACCTTTAAAGCAGAAATGTTTCGCCACCAAGTTGGCGAAACCAGACTTTATATGTGTCCTGTTGATACAGTGACAAAAACGGAATCAAGAAAAGACGCAGACGATAACCTTACAACCCTTTCTCAACAAGTAATACGACAAATTGGACTGGATGAAGACAGCATAAGAAGACGAATAGGACCTATACGAAGCGACTATACAACATCCAAGTGCTGGTTCTGCGGAACCGATCCGTGTCTGAAAAGAACGATAAAAAGGAGTTTAAGAGAGCAAGGTATTTTATAGAATATTATATAATTAAATTGGAATACAATTATAGTTAAAATGAAACTATTACCTAATTCGTTCACGGAATGCATAGAAGTACTGAATGCAGTAGAATCCCTAAAAACAATTCAATATTTGAACGGGACATCTATTCGTTCGATTATGGATAACATACCATCGGACATCAAAGCAGATGTACTTAATAATTTGAGAAACATTTACGGAGTCGATTTAGAAAATCTATTAGAGTTTTCTGATTGGGATATTGAAATTACAGAACCGTCTAAAACACTTAAAACCATTGCCGCTGAAACAAAAAGAGTTCTAAAAGATATGGAAAGAGGCAGTCCTGTGTACTCTCCATTTTCACAACATTTTCAGTCAAAAAACGGAAGAACTAAACATCACGAAGTTGTACGAGAATATAGGTCTCAAAAAACAGAATTCAGTGAAATTGTTGCAGGACGATATCAAAACCTTTTCAAGTTAAATAAATTATCCATATACGTTAAATATTTCATCGACAACACGGCATACAAAGGTTTGGCAGTGATCGACGCAGAAGAACTGTATAAAGAAATTGAAGCTTTGTTAGCAAATCCAGTGGTCGGAGAGGAAGAAGAGTCAATCTCATCCAAATTATCATATGAATTATGTGGTCCTCCGTATAATTTTGATGATCTTATGCGACGAAGAAGAACACCTACCGTTAGACTGTTACTGGTTCCCACCAATATGGCAATAGCGTCGTTAAGGGGAGAGATGATCGCAACTGCAAAAGTACATCAATATCCCAATTTTACCCAACCAGAAGAAGGAATTATTAAAACAACGGTCAGATGGATGGGGTTTCTAATGGCTCCGTTTAACAATACTGGTAAAAATTTTATGATAAAAGGTAAAGGTAGAGGAGGAGCGTTTGGACCGAAGCGTGCTGTATCAGCGTCGGAAGCAAATGAACTACTTAAAGAAAAAGGGGCGTCAGAATTTAGATATGAAGTGGTTACACCCGTTCAGACAGGCAATCAAGGAACTCTGACATATCCACCATCGTCGTCTTCCGTTCCTAATTGGGTTCGACGTGTTTGGAATTTTAGTGCGATTTTACCGACTGTGTGGTTCATAATTTCATCTATTGGATACATTTTATTGACATTGAAGATAGAAGAATTTGTGCTTGGTTTCATACAAGCTAATTTCGGTTTCGCAGAAGGCGTTCTTATAAACGTACTGATTATATTGATTGGGTTTTTAAGAGCTGCTACTATTCCAGTAATCGTAGCATACAACACAGGTGTCGTAGCAAACTACTACAATGATGGAACAAAAGAAGCCTTTAAAAATGCGGTTTCAAACAGTGCTGCTGTATCAATATTGGTTTGTAGTGCGCGTATTGGTTATTTGGTGACAAACACTGGAACGGCTGTAAGCACAACGGTTGGTATGGCGTTATTTCACGGCGTTGCTTCAATGCTGGTTATAACCAAGAAAAATAATTTAATACGCTATTTGAAAAAATTCGATAATGCAAAAACAGGAGACAGCGCAAGAACACAAGCAAGAGCCGCTGGAACTAAACACGTTCTCACTAACAATTTTTACGGACAATATGTATCATCCGCGGCCATCCTATTAGGAGTGGAATTGCTGACAATATATCTTTTAAAATACGATCCAGCGACAACAAATCTTTGGTCCGATAATATGGGAGATTTAGATACGGGGGTAATTGGTGGTTTGGGCGTGTTTAAAAAAACAGGTTCTATCAATTTTTTCACTTACGTTATTGGTTCTACAATAGCAGGTGTACAAAAAGGAATATTTGCATTTAATAATTCTAAATTTGAAAGTGTTGGTGCTCCACGTGTCGCGTCATTACAAGCCACAGTCAAAGAACTTAATGAAGAAGCATACGAGAACTTTAACAGGGGAGTTCCGCTCGAATTTATAATAGCACACATAGAAGAAACATCCGCGAAAATAGCATCCAATGAAGAAAATCAAGAGGAAGCGAAAAGGATATTAGTTCCAAAGATTAGAGAAATAGTAGGTCAGATAGAATAATATTAAACATTATCTAAACCTTCAATCGATTGTCCGTCTGTTAGCCCTTGAATAACAATGTAAAGAAGATTAATTGTTGTTTGGTAAGACTGATTTCCCTTCCAGGCGGGATTATATGCTTTGTTGACGTCGCTTCCTCGTATTCCACTCACTTTTGTTTTTGCTGTACGCAATACAACAGGATCTTGACTTGTTAGGTCAGATAATAACTTGTCAACCTGTTGTCTGTAATTGACTTTGCGACGTTCGAGATCACTTAATGGGGCGGGTGTTCTCCTACGTCTCGCTCCGCCTCCACCTCTGCCTCTGCCCCTACCTCCGCCTCCTCCGCCTCCTCCATCATCATCGTCTCCCCCTCCGCCTCCGCCTCCGCCTCCGCCTCCTCCATCGTCAGCAATAGCTGGAGCTCTACGTGGGCGTAACAGATTTTGTTCATATCGTAAAAGGTTGCCTAAAATGTTTGTTGTCCAAGTAGTAATGGCTTGGCCAGCACCAGTAGAAAAATTGAAAAGTCTTGATACACCATTCAAAGCAAAATCAGCAAGTCTAAATGGATACAATGTAGCAAATACTGTCAAAAGTCGATTGCTCAATATAATCTCTTGTATCTTCTCGGCTATAGTTTGAATAATAACAGCAGGGTTTGCCATATCTGGTCTCCGAATAAGTAAATCTCTAAAAGTGTTTTGCCAAGAAAAAACATTTATAAAAGTAGGGTCGCATAAAATTTCAGTTCCTGTATTCGATGCAGACGAAAATCCGCAAGCAACAGATGTGAAGATTTTCCCAGCCATCAGATAAGGTGCAATGCGAAGAAGAGCCAATAAAATAGAATGCACAACTCTGTCGTAAGTACGTTGATATTGATAAATACGTGCCTGCTGACTTAAAGGCTGACCCACTGGAAATTCATTAAATAGTTTTGCATACATTTGGAATGTATTAAAAATCTGCGTTGCCCAAGGAGAACCTCCGTAAAAAAATTGGTCACTTACTGGAACCCAAGTAGCATAATGAATAATGGTTGACGTTATAGCCTTATTAAAGCTATTAAATGACGAGAACACGCGTGCTATCGGTGTCGGAAGCTGCGCAATATAACTCGCCAAATTAGCCGTTCCTTCTCTAATAGTCCAGATATTAAATGTGTTATTTTGAATTGCTGAATCTATAATTGTTGACAAGGGTTTCGATGATTGGAGATCAGGAAAAAGATCAAATTGACCCAATACAACGTCACGAAGTTTTGATGGTAACAGGGATATTTTCCCGACGATTTGTTTTCCTTGTGTAGCAAATAAACCTCCTTGTCCAGCCGCAAGTGTCTGAATCTCGTTTACATTAGTTTGAACTGTTTGTAATTCAGCAGAAGACAAACTCATCAAACGAATGGTTTGTGAATTCGTTGGTGTGAATATAGCAGTAGCTGCAACATTCAATGATGTCGTTAGATTAATCATATCAAGAGCAATTTCAAGAGCACCTTTTCCAATTAGTAACCTTCTTTTCACCTTCGCTTCTGCTGCTTGACCTGGACCTTGTTCATCAGGAGCAAGCTGGGCGTTGGAAGCATAGTAAATGTCTTTAATTTCTTTGACACGTCCCCAATTTTCTTTCACAACCACAATAGTCTTTAAAGCAGCATATCCTACCGCAACCGCTGCACCAGGAGCACCTAAAAAATAAGGAAGAACTGAAAAAATACCAGGTTCAACAGCTGTTCGTAGTACAGTGGATATGGCAACATTTTTCAACACATCTTCGGTCCATTTGCCCATAATTGCATTATACAAAGGACCAGCTCTTCGATTATCCTGTCGGAGGTCAGATTCCAACTCGTCTAATCTTCTCTTTGTTTCTGTATCAACCTCCGCCCGTGCGGCGGTGTCTGCATTAAACAACCATTTGAATCCTTGAACAGTTCCTGAAAAAGGTCCATCGATAGTTTCCAATATTCTTTCTTCCTCATCGGTTAGAGGAAGTCCTACCGTTTCAGCCAAGTCCTCAAAATAATCTGAAGTCATAGCAGCGTTCAAAACACCAATCAAAGCAATTTTGAATTGTTCGTAAAAACGAGGCGTTTGATACTTTGGTTGTCGAACAGCATCTCTGAACAAATACTGTACAAATACATCATCTTGAAGCACGACAGCAGCGCCAAATATTCTTGCGTCAGTGTCATATCTAGTTTCATTGAACCATGTATGAAGTGCTATCACTTCTTCGTAATAGTCTGTACTAGGTTTAAAAATTGAACGTTCTTGATCTTTGGGTATGCCTTCCAGGTCAAGACGTTTTAAAGGTGTTGATTGTTCCTGTTGCGTATCTATACCACCTCCTCTACGTTTTTTACCCTTACCAATATCTTCAAAAGAACACTTCTTCATTGTGTTCATTAATTCGTGAACCTCAAACGACACAGGGACTGGTGGGCCGTTACTAAATTCAGGGTTCATAGTTTTACTACATATTATTAAATATAATTTTATATACTAATCAAGCAAAACTCGCACAAGTCATTCTGTATCTATCGACTGGGAGTTTCAGATAACCCGCTTGCTTCATAGCAGACATCACCTCGGTCCACATACTATTAACCTCACCCTCACGCTGCTGCATCTCAATCGTCAAGCGTCCTTGATGCTTCGGGTCCAACTGGAGACGAAGTTGCATACCAATTAGTTTGCTGAATAGGTTCGACAAAATAGGTGTTCTGATAATCCTGTCTAATGTCAAACGCTTGTCAATACCACGCTTAATCTTAATTTGGGCAAATGTGTTTTGCACCTCGTATTCAATCTCTGGAAGAAGTTTTCCAGAAACATCTGTAACCATTTCCAGAGTACGTCCAGAAGAGGAAGCAATCCCGCGTGCAATAGCATCCTTGGCTGGATCAGGGTCTCCAATAAATAATTCGTTGCGAAGAACGTCTATAATATCACGATAGGCTTCTTCTAATTGTTCTTTAATACGGTCGTAGTCAACAGCCAAATAGGAACGACGTTTATCTAATTGACGATACAACATTATTTGAAGAGCAGTCGCACGAGCATATGCCGCACGAACACTCGCCTTTGGAATAAGTTGAAAGAACGTTGGTTGTGTGACACGAGGAGGAAAGGCCTTCTTTAAAATCATTCTATGAACAGACTTCCAAGAATTGGTAAGAACGGGCTTTACTTCGATGTGTCCCGAGATTTCAAAATCCTTCAACATCGTCATAAATGTATCTGCGTCAATAGATGCTGTTTGTCCTTCAATTTTATTTTCCGCGTATTTCTTCAAAGCATCCCTAACCAATTTGCTTTTCTTTAAAAGTTTCTGTTGCTCGGTAATAAATGCGTCTTGGGATTCACCTTGAAGAACACCTGGTGTGATATCTTTCCTTCCTTGCTGCTTTGTCTCACCATCCATTGTCTTTTTATTAAGTGTTTGAACGGTGGTGGCAGAACGAAACTCTCTACCCGTTCCTGTTCTACCTTCGTACACTTGACGAAAATCGCGGGCGTCTGCAAGAAGAAACTCCACCTTCTCGTCCAACGCTCCAGCAACCAGTTCGCAGAAATTGTACAAAGGGTCACGCTCAATTCTTTGGTGACGGTCCAACCAATAGTTAATAATGTTCTTTTGAACTTGTTCCACGTCACGGTCTGACAGGTCCAAGAACTCGCGCTTGTCAAGCACGTAGCGGTTCATCTGCATTTTCAAGAACGCATCGATGTTGCGGCGGATGACGTTCTGTGCGGAGGACGGGTCTCTGTCTTCTTGTTCGTACCAGCGTTCGTCTGCGTCAATTGTTTGTCCAGACGCATCACGATTACGCCTGAAATCAGATAGAGGTCTTCCACTTTCTCTTATTTGGTCTCTTGTTACATTAGTTCCAGTTTTTGTATCAAAATACATTGTTTGATCCTTTCTAATAGCATCACTATCCAACGGAAACTCGTCCAGTTCGGCCATTACCTTATCGCGAGCAGCATCACTTCGATCATTCGCTTTACTATTCCCACCAAAATTCAAGAGAATATTATTTGTAGCCTCTATACGACCACCAATTTGTTCCCAACTACCGTCGGACTGACCACCTGACACAGAGGACGCACAGGACTGTGGTTGTCTGTTAGGATTAGGACGATAGTTATTCAAGGCCTGTATCAAGTCAGGTTCTAATCCGCGAATGGTTTGAACCTGCACAACTCTCTGCTTTTTAGCGGTTGGGATAAATCGTTCATCCATAGTTTGTCATAACATTTTATTCAAACAATTATATACTATACTTCACCAGCACCCCTTCTATTAACAAGACCTCGTTGCTCTTCTAGTGTAGCCCTAACTTTTCGTGATTTAAAAAGAGAATGTCCAACAGGTTGTCCAACAGCCGCAAATTTTGTATCTGGTCCCTTTAAACTTGAATAGCCACTCCCACCTCTCCCGCGTTCCAGTATAAACCAAAAGGTAATAGACATAAACGCAACCAATCCACAAATCGTTGAAGCGACGGCCATCATAATTTTGGTGAAGTCCGACACGGTGCACTGTTCCTCTGCGGTCGTTTGCACAATGTTTACAGGAGGCGGTGGTGGTGTTGTAGGTGGTCGTGTCGGTGAATCAGTCGGTGGGGGCGTCGGTGGAACAGTCGGTGCGTATGTATCTCCTGGATTTGTCGGTGGGAGGGTAGGTGCTGGTGTTGGCAGGGTTGGTGCTTCGGTATCTGGGACAGTAGGTGCGGATGGCGTAGGAGCCTTTGTAAACGATAAAGATGTTGATCCAATATCAGAGACTGAAATTTCACCAGCCGCCATAGTAACTAACGCTGCTTCCCCACTCGAATCAAAACTGCTACGAATTTGCGTAGTAATATCCAACGATTGTTGGGGTGACAAACTTGGAATACTTGCAACCCTAAACTGGACCTTAACAGAACCATCAGAGACAGTAAAGTCTAAAATATCATTTTGAGAAACACCAAGAGAAACAGCAATGGCAGCCTTAACCGTGTTTTGGAAAACTCCACCAACAAGTCCATGATAACCAGCGTCATAGCCACCTGGGAAAAGAACTTCGTGTGGTGCTTCGGTTGGAGCAGCCGTTGTTGGGGCCACAGTGGTTGGAGCAGCCGTTGTTGGAGCAGCCGTTGTTGGAACAGCCGTTGTAGGAGCAGAAGTGGTTGGAGCAGGGGTAGTTGGGGCGGGTGTATGCTTCGTAAAACTGTGAATCTTATCATTAGAAGTTTTTAATGTTTCATTACAGCCTTTCCACAGAAAGCAATCACACCGACTCTTCGAATCAATGGTTTTATAGTTGACTCCATCGCAATTTGGTCGCGCGATGCAGAGATCAACACAAGCTGCTGCTTTAAAATGGTCATCACAAGTATCCAAACCCATAGTTGCGAAGTGTCCGTTTGGCGCCGCTGTTACACCATCATAATTAACGGTAGTTAATACACCCGTTTCATAATGAACCCAGTATTCAATCGCGGCTGGTGAGCAGGTCAAATGCACTGTTTCGGTCCAACTAGTGCTCGTGTTCCAACCTGTATCATCCATATACGCAGCCGTCCCCCGCGGACTTATTAAACTTGAATTAAAACTCGTCGTATCTGGATGGAGGTCTTCACCAGATACAATTGTTAGCAGAAAAAAGGTAAATAACATCTGTACTTAATATTGTATACGAACTGTTTTATATATTTATACAAAGATATATATTGATGTGAAAAATCATAGAATAGTAAAATGACTTTGCTTAAAACACCTGTGTTGATTGCTTTAATATCTTGGTCTATTGCAGTCACTCTGCTCATAGGAGATTTCGTTATATACGAGATAGACAATGCCGCAATGGAAACAATAATCACCGAAGAAGAAGTTGTTGCTACAATTACAGAGGCACCAGTCGCTTCTTTCACGGGTCCAGATAATATTGTGACTGAAACCACAGCACCAACAGTTACACCAACAAATAAACTTAATTTTAAAGAGGCTACTTACAATAGTTTGGTTCACGCCACGCCAGAGTTTGAAAGCTTTATACAAGCATCGATTGCGAGTGGTCTAAATACATTGACAGGACTTGTAAATATTATTGATATTTCTCCAGGTTCGATTGTCGTTGAATTTTCGGTATCGATAACACAAGACCGATTAAGAGAAAAATATCCAGACCTTCTTGTTCAAATGCAATCCGATATTGATGCTTCTGCGGGTCAAACAAATGATTACAGTGATATTGATACAACCCTTATAGAAGTTACATCATACGACGATACTGGCGATGGTCTTGCAGATACGATTCAATCCAATACAGCGTCTCCTACAACAGCAGCGCCTACAACCTCCTCGCCTACAACTTCCTCGCCTACAACAGGGAACCCCACAACACGAGCACCCACACCCAGTCCAACATACAAGCGTGAAACAATTGATTTTCCAGACCCAGGAGATACTATTCTTACACCAAATATTATTGTCATTCTTGCTGATGATATGGGTTGGGGAGACATTTCTGCGAACTATGATTACCAACCATTTGGTGACCATAAAGATTGGACGGACGCAAACAATCGCAAACAAAACAAAGAAATTAATGCGAATAATAACCAATGTGGATCTGGGGATGCCTGGACATCAAGCGGTTCTGGAGGACAAGAATATCCAATCTACCGCACCAATAATATTGACAACTTGGTCAAAGAAGGAGGAATTCTGTTTAACAACTTTCATGCTGGAAGTCCTGTATGCACTCCAACGCGTGCGGCCATTTTATCAGGACGTCTGCCTGGGAGAGACTTAATTGATTACGTCGACGATACTGGTAAGAATCAAATGCAACCTTCAGCTTGGGGGGATGTAGATTCTGAATCCAGTTATTGTTTGCCACAACATACCTGGACTACTGCACACGTTGCGAAAGAAAAGGGATACCATACCGCTATGTTCGGTAAATGGCATCTGGGAAATTTGCACAACTCATTAAGAGACAACAAATACGACAACACGCCAGCGGATTATGGATTTGATTATTATGAAGCAACGACGACAAACGCTGCCACACATGATGTGACAATACACGCCGCTTGTAAGAAAGACCTCTTCACAGGAGCAAGAGGTCTTGGACATTATTCTTACAACAAACATCGTCAGAGCGACGGAGATATTGGCGGTTCTTGGTCTCAAAGTGTAGACAATTTAATAGCCAAACGACACAAAGGAGACCCATTCATAGACAATAGCGGAAACACAGGAAACTATGGATTAGATAACCACATTACAGTTGAAGCAGGATGTGACCATCCATTTTCGGACGATGGTGCATTAGCCTACAACCACGAAAGGTGTGACGCAACATATGATAGGTTTTCTTTCATTAAAACAAGCGACGGAAAGAACTGGAATGACGACTGCTCTGCAAACAACAAAATTGACGAGATACCAACAGACCTTCTTGGAAACAGCGCTATATTTTTAATGAATAAAGCACTTGCTTGGATTGACGCTGACGCAACACGCGGAGAACAAACACCTTTCTTTATTGAAATTGCAACTTGGCATATGCATACACCCTTTACTGGAAGTGACGATGGAGGTTGTCAAGGTTCTGGAACTGCTTGCACTGGAAATAAATGGCAAAACTACAAAGGAACACTTTACGAACTGGATGAGTCTATTGGACACTTAAAAACACAACTGGAAAACAGAGGAATATGGGAAGACACCATCGTCATATTCACAACCGATAATGGTCAAGAACACAACGGGGTGTCGGGTGGTTCGTCTGGACCTTATTCTGGTTGCAAACGTGAAAACCACGAAGGTGGTCATCGTGTTCCTGCAGTTCTCTCTTGGCCTCGTGTTATTTCAAATATGTATCACAGTGGTAGACCTTCTATGGTTACGGATATTCTTCCAACTATGGAACAATTATTCACAACTCTTTTAAAAGACAATTCGTACGACACAAGCAAGTTTGACGAAGAGTTTGACGGAGTGGGGAACTTTATGAGAAACCGCGGCGGTGTTGATGGTGACAGTTTCTACGACCTATTAGTAACAGCAGCAAAGAATACTGCTGATAAGATAGAACCTCAAACGGACGCACAAGACGCAGCAAACTTAAGGAATAATTATATGAGTGTTGTTGGACAAAATGATGATAGAAAAGACAATGGAGGTCGATGGATGACTTATAGCAAGAACGGGCAATATAAGTATCGCCAACACGCTGATAAAGTTTACGATTTGTGGGAAAATCCTACTGAATCCGAACAATATTCGGGTGCTGATTATTTTACTATTTACAACGAATTACAAGCAGCATACAATACGCACTTCACTAGTTATGAAAGCGACAGAGGTGTGGCAAGGGCAAATAAGGCTTCTTGGAGTTTATGCATTGACCAAAATTAACCCAAATGTAATCTACATAGAGGGCAACTGCTATTAACATTTGTCCACTGGCGAAGACAAGCATCGTGGAAATTATGCTTACAGGGAAGAACACCGCACTTATCCCCCTCCTCATATTCTTCCAAACATATAGGACATTTTTCTATATCTTCTATTTTATTAGTTTCATCAAATGTAAATGTATCATATACAATAGGTTTACGAGGGATTAAACGATGCGGACCACGTGAAGCCATACCCGTTGATACAGAACCCATTACAAATATCGATTGTCTCCTAACGGAAGGCAACGCGGCAATCGCAGTCAAAGCCTCTGCAGCATTATTGAGTGGATGGTCCTCGTGAACTAATCCAGCCGCTCGTGATATCGTCTGAACAAATCTTTCAGATACAGGGAAACGTGCTAATACTGGTGCAGGAGAAGGAGGGGTTTCTACAACACCTGGAATAGAGGGAGGCGTTCTTGTTGGTCTGTTAGGAGTGATCACTGTGGTCACATCTATAGTGCTTCCATCCTCTTCATATCGTAAACGACGAACAACACGTCTTGTCGTTCTACGAGAAGAACTCATTTTTGAATACATATTTTTACATTCATTTATACCTATTTACCGAACATATTCTTTAAAAGGTGTAATTTGAATTAACGCCATAGCAAAAATACATAATACAACAGCAGCCCACATAGAATTTCTTTGATGCTTCTGGTCAAATTTCGGTAAACAATCGCTATCATTATAATCCACTTCAAGATGATGGTTCAATATAATTGAAAGCATCGCAACCAACACACCGTAGTATGTATACAGAATAAGATGGAAAATAGTGCTGGAAATACGATACCAATCATCTAACACCATCAAAAAACCATACAAGTTCAACACATAGAACAATATAACAACACAGGCTGGAATACAGGACAGTGATAAACTATAGAGCAAATCAAAATCCTGAAGTCCCTCGGTACAGTCCTCTTGTTCAATACCAGCGTAGGCAGCCAAAGCACCTGTCAAAAAAAAACTCAACCATAAAGCAGGTAGAGAAACGTAGCGAATTCGTTTCTCCCAGTCTTCAATACGCGTTGGATCACGCTCGGGAGGCAACATTCTTTATTCAATATAGTTGTTACAAGTTTTTATATATGCTTTTCTTGGAACAAGAATAAGGTAATGAGACATTCTAATGAGCGAACATATCTGTTCAAGCAATGATTGCCTGTTTGTTAACAGAGACGGGACGATTGTTTGTCGTATGACTGGTAAATGTCACGAACAATTTATTTGTTCAAATGAATACAAAATTGAAACAAACGATTTATTTAGTAGTCTTGTTCGTCAAGGACAAGAAACTAAACACCCTAAAAGATCAGAGTTTCATAATACTTTTTCACACGACAACATCAAAATTGAAGTCGAAAAATATGTTCGCTTACTATTATATTCTAATACAAGAATTGATATATCCACCAAGAATTCTTCAAAACCTGCTAAAAAGAAACAGAAACGACATTATAAAAAACGACGAAAAGTGGCAATACTCAATTTTAATAAAACCATTTTTGAAGAAATTTGTCAAGATGTTTCTAATATTATTATTCAATTAACTAAACAAGAAAAGACTACAAAAATAAAGCCATTAATTATCGCTTTATTATTTTTAAAACAACATGGAAAAGAATACAAAACCAAAACGAAAGATACGTTTGTTATAACACGTTCCGAGTATCTATATCAACATTTACCTTCGGTAAGCGACCTTCATTTGTTTAGCGTTCAAAAGAACTTGATTCGTATTGGCTCTAATATTATTCAAAAGATCGTAAGAAATATCTAATCTACATCTTGCCAAGATAATCCTCGGCATCGGCAACCTCCTGCTGCCAAAGTTCGAGTTCCTTCTTCTTATCCTCACGCTTCTTACCCGATTTCAAAGCAGCCTCGGCCGCCTTACGCTTCTTGGTTAACTCCTTGCCAGTCTTCTGAACACGAGACAGGTCGGCCTTCGCAGCCTTCACAGCAGCATGCTTGTTATTAATAGAAGTTTTGAAAGCACCCTCCTTCTTCTTCCCTTTATCAACAGCCTCTTCCAGGTAGCTAACTTTCAGACCACCAGCCTTCTTGTCAAAAGAACGGATGGACTTCTCAACAGACTTTACGCTGTCCAAAAGTTTCCGTAAGTTCTTCTTCAAATCGGAACGTAACTTACCTACATCCTTCTCCTCTTTCTCACTTAATGAAGCTTGGTTCTTGGAACGTAACTTGTTTAAAGCCATCTGCTTCTTGACACGAGCACTCTTGGATTTATCAACAGAGGCACCAACCTCTTCAAGGTCAGCATCGCGAAGTTCCTGAAAGTGAGGGTTGTCCATTAGTTTCACACTTATTCGAAACCACTCATTAATATATAAAATATTAAAATAATTGATTTGCATAAAATGAACAGCGCTCGCGATTTTGAAAACAATAACACAATTCTTTTTTTACAATTTGTATATCTGAACTTCATCAATACAAATTTCGATAAATGCAATCGAGAGGATTTCAAATAATCTATATAAAATACGACAAATTCATTAGAAATAAAAATGAAGGTATTGTTTCTGGTGTCATACGTAGTAAGTGTCACAGCAACTCAATGTGATTTAACCGACATTAATGTGGACCTAATGTGTAATCAATGTTCATATGAAGAAGGCTGTAGGAAAGCGTTTGGTATTAAATCTGGTTGTAGTGGGACACAAGCGGCTACGATGAACAGAACATTGAACGTATTAAAAGCACGGTGTGGTGTTAGCACAAAAACGGAGTTCACGGGTACTGCTGATTGTGAGGTTTTAAGATACATTGCAACTTCATGGATGGATGAATGTGGTCTTTCCTGTGGACAAAACGAATACGCAAAAGTAAATATTGATGAAAATTCAATATACTGTGCCTGTGATGGGAAATGCTTACAAGACTTCACAGACAACACGCTGAACTCGTTAGTAGGAACTCTTATTGGGTTATTATTTTTTCAAATTATATTTAATGGTGTTCGTATGATTAATGATGCATACGGATTTAGTCTTTTTTCTAGTTCTTTGGTAACACCAGTTGTTGGTAAAACTGTGTAAAATGATATATGTAATATTTGACTTACTTAACTCACAAAATAATGGCAAGAGAATCACATTTTCTTTACCTCTTCTATATATTTTTAGGAGTATCTGGTGCTGTGATTCTCCCCATCAAATTTGTTCTACAAGATGATTTTAAAATACAGCCTTCGGATTTTGAACTTATATTTCGTTTGTCCGCTGGATTATGGATGGTCAAATTCATTGTAGGATTTGCGATTAATCCTGTCGTTAATAATATATTCTTTTACAAAGTTCTACTAACAGGATGTTTGATATCAAACGCCATTGCTTGGTATTTTTTGAGTTCTTGGTCTGCTGTTGAACTAACAGAAGTAGGTCAAGTAACAGGAATACTATTCGTTGTGTTTTCAACTCTATGTGTAATGGATGTAGCCACGGACGGTAGAATGATTAAACACACATTGAATGAAACGGAATCACAGAAGGGCAACACGCAAACATACGCCTGGGGTTTTCGTTCTCTTGGTC
>Ga0114997_10002026_pt1 | contig 16579 bp, 14 predicted proteins | sample ArcticOcean_MG_C_2_FD_87045 | JGI IMG/M metagenome (GOLD analysis project Ga0114997, IMG submission 87045) | Marine microbial communities from western Arctic Ocean - ArcticOcean_MG_CB4_136 | ecosystem: Environmental > Aquatic > Marine > Oceanic | place: Arctic Ocean: Canada Basin | collected...
AAATACTATAAAAAAATTAATTAGTAAATTCAAAATTACAGAAGAGTCTTATAAAAAAAACCGATACGAGGCAATCTTTAAAATTTTTTACAACAGCAGTGAAGTAAAAAAGTTATTAAAAAAAAAAAATATTTCTTTTTCTCAGCCTGAAAATATTGATGTTGTTTTTTTTCCAATACTTTTTATCAATAATGAAGTTCAAAGTTTAAATGAAAATTACTTTTATAAAAAGTGGTCTGATGTAATTGTTTATAATGAATCTATAAATTTTATTTTACCAATCGACGACATAGAAGACTTTAGCAAAATAAAAAAAATGGAAAATAATTTAGATGAATTAAACGTTAATGATTTTGTAGATAATTATAATATTAGTAATTATGCATTTGTAATCATGAATTATAAAAAAAAAGATTTAGCAATTCACATAAAAACAAATTTTAATAATAATAAAACAGCTAAAAATATTTTTTATAAAAATATCAATATAAATGACGAAGATAGTTTGGAACCCATTTTAAAAAATATTAAAAAAATTATAATAGATATCTGGAAGGAAGATAATGTTATTAATCTTTTAATGCCATTATCAATAAAATTAAAGTTTTTGCATAATGACCTTTCTGATTTTGAAGATCTAAAAAATACTTTTTTTAAAATTAAAATTATTGATAGTTTTATTTTAAAGGAATTTAATATCAATTATTCTTTTTTTAAATTATACTATTATGGAAATCCTAAGAAATTAAAAAATGAAATTAAAAAATTTGGATACAACTTAATAAATGAAAAAGGATATTGGGAGTTATATTTAAGTGAATGATCAGTTAATTCTAAAATTCCCTAAAAATGAGATTTATCAAAGAGAAGATTATTATGTTTCTCCGAGCAATCAAGAAGCTTACGACTTTATTAATAACTGGCCAAATTGGATAAAGAGAATTGTTAATATTTGTGGTCCAGTTGGTTCTGGAAAAACACACCTTGCTTCAATTTTAAAAAAAAAAACATCCACACTATATTTAAAATCCAATCAACTAAATGATAATACTTATTTTGATTTTAAACCGAAAGAAGCATTAATAATTGAAAACCTAGATGACAAAATTAATGAAAAAATATTATTTTCTTTATGGAATTTAGTAATGCAAGATAATAAATATTTCTTAATTACCTCTGTTAAACCTATTAATTTTTATAAATTTAAGTTAAATGATCTCCAATCGAGAGTTATGAGTTGTTTTAATGTCGGCATCAAACTTCCTGATGATGATCTAATAAGCGTGATATTAACAAAAAATTTTTCTGACAAACAAGTGATGATTGAAAAAAAATATATTGATTATATTGTTAAAAGAATTGATAGATCGTATGAAAAAATTTCTCAATTTATTGTTCTTTTAGATAAATATTCCTTAAAAAAGGGAGCTCCATTTAGCTTTAAATTAATTAAAGAAGTCCTAAAAATGATATAGATTTTAAAAAAAGGAATCATTTTGCAAAAATACAGAACTCATAATTGTGGGGAATTAACCAAGAAAAACAAAGACCAAGATATTATGCTGTCTGGTTGGATAAATAAAAAACGCGATCATGGAAATCTTTTGTTTGTGGATTTAAGAGATAACTACGGCGTTACTCAATGTATAATTGAAAAAAGTAACACTAATTTTAAAATGTTAGAAAAAATTCAATTAGAAAGTGTTATTAAAATAATTGGAAAAGTCACAGCAAGAAGTAAACAAACTATAAACATTGAGTTACAAACAGGAGAGATTGAGGTAAACATAAAATCATTTGAAACTCTTGGTGATTGCAAAGAACTTCCTATGCCTGTTTTTAGCGACCAAGAATATAGTGAAGAAATTAGACTTAAATATAGATTTTTAGATTTAAGAAGAAAAAAAATTCACGAAAATATTATTTTAAGATCAAAAGTTATTTCATTTATAAGAAATGAAATGTCTAAATTGGGATTTTTAGAATTTCAAACACCAATTTTAACATCTTCAAGCCCCGAAGGAGCTAGAGATTTTTTAGTTCCTAGCAGATTAAATCCTGGAAAATTTTATGCACTACCTCAAGCACCTCAACAGTTTAAGCAACTAATTATGGTATCTGGCTTTGATAAATATTTTCAAATAGCCCCATGTTTTAGAGATGAAGACTCTAGAGCAGATAGAAGTCCAGGGGAATTTTATCAATTAGATTTGGAAATGTCTTTTGTCGAACAAGAAGATATATTTGAAGTAGTAGAGAAATTATTGATTAATATATTTAAGCAATTCTCTTCTAAAAAATTGTTATATGAAAAATTTCCTAAAATTTCATATAATGAGGCAATGCTTAAATACGGCTCAGATAAACCAGACTTAAGAAATCCTTTGCTAATTTATGATTTAACTAATATTTTTACACGAGAAGATGTTAAATTCGATATTTTTAAAAAACTTGTAAAATCTGGATCAAAAGTAAGATGTATAGTAACAAAAAACACAAAAAATAAACCAAGAAGTTTTTTTGATAATATAGATAAATGGGCTAAGGAGCAGGGAGCGTCGGGTTTAGCTTATTTTACAATTGAAAAAGAAAAACAATTTTCAGCAAAAGGACCTGTTGGTAAATTTTTTTCAGAGAACTCTTTAAAAGAAATAATGAAAATAACATCATCAGTTGAAGGAGACAGCATATTTTTTGCCTGCGGAAAAATTAGTGAAGTTGAAAAAATTTCTTCATTAGCTAGAGATAAAATTGCCAAAGATTTAAATTTAGTTGATGAAGACAAGTTTGCTTTCTGCTGGATAGTTGATTATCCAATGTTTGAGATTGACGAATTAACAAAAAAAATAAAATTTAGTCACAACCCATTTTCAATGCCACAAGGAGATATAAAAAAAATAAATTTTGAAAAACCTTTAAGTATTAAAGCGTACCAATACGACATTGTATGTAATGGTACGGAATTGTCCTCCGGCGCAATTAGGAATCACATACCTGAATTAATGTATAAATTATTTTCTATTGCTGGTTATGAAAAAAAGCAAGTTGATGAAAAATTTAGTGGCATGATAAATGCATTAAGTTATGGAGCACCACCACACGGCGGAATAGCACCAGGATTAGATAGGATTATTATGTTATTAGCTAATGAAAAAAATATTAGAGAAGTAACAATGTTTCCAATGAATCAGAATGCCGAAGACCTATTGATGGGAGCCCCCTCAACGGTAAGCAATGAACAACTTAAAGAATTAAGCATTAAAACTTTAGATAAAAAAAAATAAGGATTATTTTTTACTTTTAAGGTTAATTTTAACGTTACTAAGATCAACCAATTTATTTTTGTAATTGTTTCTTATAAAACCTTTACTAGTTATATCTTTTACTAATTTTAAGAATGCATCGTCTTCATTAGTTATAGTTTCATTTAAATTTGTTTTTATCAAAGGTGTGTGAGCTAAATCTTCTCTTCCCAAATATGAAATAGCTAACTCTCTAAAAATGTAGTCTAAAATTGAAGATGCACTTAGTATTCTATCATTTCCACTAATTTCACCTGATGGTTCAAATTTTGTTTCTATAAAAGCATCAACAAATTCTTCCAAGGGAACGCCATATTGAAGACCCAGTGAGATAGCTATTGCAAAGTTATTCATTAATGCTTTTACAAGTTCCCCTTCCTTGTTCATATCAATAAATATTTCACCAACTTTTCCGTCATCGTACTCACCAGTATGTAAGTAAATTTTATGATTTCCAATTGTAACTTTTTGAATATAGCCTTTTCTTCTATCGGGCATTTTAGATCTATTGCTATTTTGTGTATTTAAATTATTTGCTTTGATATTGATATTTGCCTCATTGGAGTTTTCAATTTTTTCAGAGGTAAATTTTTTTTCATTAACAATAGAAGATATTTTCTGAATACTTTTTTGCCCAGATTTATCTACTACTAAAGATTTTGTTTGTTTGTTTATAGATTTTGTTTTTCTGTTATTTAATCTAACATCAATTATTTCAAACTCTCCATCATTACGATTTTCAAGTTCAGAAAGATTTTTTTCGTTTAATTCATCTAATTTATGAACAATTTTGAAAGTGCAGGTATAAAAAGTTTCGATTAAATACTTAGACAAAGTTAACAGTACTCCAATTTTTGAATTTTTTTATGTTTAGTGAACATTTATATGATATATACTAAATCTTATTTAAGTCTAATTAAATATTTACAATTTTTAATTGTGTGGATTTAATATTTTTAAAAACAATATATTAAACAAAAGTGATAAATTTTTTAAAACAAATTTTTACCTGGTGGAATCGCCAAACATTAGGAACTTTTTTATACACTCTATTTACGGGTAAATTTGTCGGAAATGATGAATTCGGTAATAAATATTATATTAATTCTAAAGGGAAAAGGTGGGTAATTTACAAAAATACTGTAGAGTCTACAAAAATTCCTCCAGAGTGGCATCTGTGGATACATTTTTTAATTAAAAATAAACCTAAATATAAAAAGTTTGATTGGCAAATAACCCACAAAGAAAATTTAACTGGTACAGCCAAAGCTCACAAACCAGAAGGTTCATTGAACGCTGATTTACCAAAAAATATGAAAAAATATGAGAATTGGAAGCATTAGTTTTATAATTTTATTTTTTGCACTCAGCCTATTTGCTTTTGCTGAAGATAAAGTTCAATCAGTTCCTCTAGTTAATTTAGAGCAATTGTCTCCAACTTTTGAGGAAGAAAAAAGTGAATTAGAAAAACTTGATCAAATAAAACCAGATATTGAAAAAAGCGTGAGTATAGACAATTCAGCCGAATTAACAAAAGATGACAAAATATATATTAACTTAACAGCTCTTGATAAAATTACAGCCAAAACCTCTTCTATAAAACTAGCTCTTGGTGAGAATTCTTATTTTGGACCTTTGGAAATTAAAGCTCTTAAATGCCAAAAGTCTCAAACTGGATCTACTTCAGACACAATAGCTTATATTCAAGTAAAAGATTTATCCAATAAAGACAACGATCAAGTTTTTGTATTTAATGGATGGACTTTCGCATCTAGCCCTACATTACAATCTATTGATCATCCAGTTTACGATTTATGGATTACAAGTTGTGAAAATATTTAATAAAAAGATTCTTTTGCTAACCAATTTACATCAAAATCTGAGCTAATAAATTTTTCATGACTCAGAATTTTTTTGTGTAAATCAATTGTTGTTGTTATTCCTTCTATAACAAACTCATCCAAAGCTCTAAGCATCCGTTGTATTGCTTCCGTTCTATTTCTTCCATGACAAATTAGTTTGCAAATTAAACTGTCGTAATAAGGAGTTATTTTACATCCTTGAAAAATTGCGCCATCAACTCTAGTTCTAAATCCAGAAGGTTGATGACAAACTGAAATTAATCCAGGTGAAGGTTGAAAGTTTTTGCTTGGATCTTCAGCATTAATCCTACATTCTATAGCATGACCTCTTGCTTTAACATCATCCTGAGTTAAGTCGGTATTACCTGTGCTTGCGATAGCTATTTGCTGTTTAACAATGTCTATTCCTGTAGCAACTTCTGTTACGGGGTGCTCTACTTGTACTCTTGTATTCATTTCTAGAAAATAAAATTTTCCATTTTCGTATATATATTCAACTGTTCCAGCTCCTTCGTAGCCAATTTTTTCTACCATTTTAACAGTTTTTTCTAATAAAGCAGATCTAACACTTGCATTTATAACTGGACTAGGAGTTTCTTCTATTAATTTTTGATGATTTCTTTGAACAGAGCAGTCTCTTTCATTCAAATGCACTGTTCTATTTTTACCTGATAGTACCTGCACCTCAATGTGTCTAGGATTATTAAAGTATTTTTCTATATAAACTTTATCATTATTAAAATATTTTTTTGCCTCTAGTTTGGCCATAGGAAGTAATTTTTCTAATTCTTCGGGTTTCCTAACAACTTTCATTCCTTTTCCACCACCGCCACCTGCAGCTTTAATTAAAACTGGATATCCAATTTTTGTGCTAATTTTTTTTGCTTCTTCTACTGAATTAATATCACCTTCAGATCCCTCAATTACAGGCAAACCATTTTCTTTTGCTATTTTTTTAGCCTCTATTTTATCTCCCATTTTTTTTATTAAATCTGAACTTGGTCCTATAAATTTAATACCATGTTTGGTAACTATTTCTGCAAACCGTGCATTTTCTGAAAGAAAGCCATAGCCAGGGTGTATAGCTTCAGCACCCGTAACATCAACAGCTGACATCAATGCTGCAATATTTAGATAACTATTTTGAGGTTGATGAGAACCAATGCATACACTTTCGTCAGCCAATCTTACATGCATGCTGTCAGCGTCGACGTCTGAGTGAACCGCAACAGTAGAAATGCCCCATTCTTTGCACGCACGAATAACTCTAACAGCTATTTCGCCACGGTTAGCAACTAAGATTTTTTTAAACATTATTTGATTGAAATAAGAGGCTGACCAAATTCTACAGGTTCCCCATCTTTAACTAAAACTTTACTAACCGCCCCATCTAAAGTTGAAGGAACATGATTCATTGTTTTCATAGCCTCGATAATCATTATTGTCTGACCTTTTTTAATTTTTTGACCCTCAGCAACAAAATTTTTAGCACCAGGTTCAGATGCTAAGTAAGCTGTTCCTACTATTGGCGAGGTTACTTTTAAAGTTGAATCAACATTTTTTTCTATATTAGTTTTTTTTATATCTGCAGACGAAGTTATAATTGATGAATTATTTAATGATTTAGAGACTTTAACTTTAGTTGCACCTTCTGCATACTCAATTTCACTTAGGTTAAATTCTTTTAAATAGCCGACCAATTCTTCAATTATTTTTTTGTTTATTTTCATTTAATTAAGAATTTCTTTCATTGAGTCTAATGCCATAATATATCCTTTTGCACCAAATCCACAAATCATTCCTTTTGCAGCTTTGCTTATTAAGGATTTTTTTCTAAATTCCTCACGATTATATATGTTTGTTATATGAACCTCAATTGTAGGTAATTTTATAGCCAGAAGAGCATCTAAAATTGCTACAGATGTATGTGTATATCCTGCAGCGTTTATAATTATTCCATCAAAATTATTCTTAGCTTTTTGTATCATAGTTACGATTTCACCTTCAATATTTGATTGCTCAAACTTGATTTCAAAGTTTATAGTTTTTGCTTGCCTTTTACAATTTTTTTCAATTTCATTTAGTGTAATTTTTCCATATTTAGATTCTTCACGCTCCCCCAGAAGATTTAAATTTGGACCATTTATTATTAGTATTTTTTTTGTCATTTAAATAAGTTAAAATAATGCAAATGAATAACTTAAATGTAGCAAAAATACAATTAAATGGGAAACAGTTTGAAATAAATATTGGTATAAATTTAAATGAGTTGCTTAATAACCTTAAAATTAAAATAAATAAAGTAGCAATTGAGGTTAATGGGGTAATAGTAGAAAAAGGAAAATATAAAAAGTTGAAATTAAACCAAAATGATAAAGTTGAAATAGTTCATTTTATAGGAGGAGGATAATCTTTATGGAAGATATTTTTAAAATATCCAATAAAAATTTTAATTCTAGATTAATTGTTGGAACGGGAAAATATAAAAATTTTTCAGAAACAGCAAACGCTGTTAATGCTTCAGGAGCAGAAATGGTTACGGTTGCAGTTAGAAGAGTAAATATAACAAATAAGGATCAGCCGCTTTTAATGGATTTTTTAAATCCTAAATTAATAACATATCTTCCAAACACAGCTGGTTGCTTTACATCCGAAGATGCGCTTAGAACTCTTAGACTAGCTCGTGAAATCGGTGACTGGAAGCTAGTTAAACTAGAAGTGTTGGCTGACAAAAAAATACTATATCCAAATATGATTGAAACTATTAAATCAACTGAAGTTTTAGTTAAAGAGGGTTTTGAAGTTATGGTTTATTGCACGGACGACCCTATTATGGCTAAAAAATTAGAAGATGTTGGTGCTTGTGCCATTATGCCTTTAGGAGCACCCATAGGTTCGGGTTTAGGCATACAAAACAAAATAAATATTTCATTGATTAAAGAGCAATCAAAAGTTCCAGTTATTGTTGATGCTGGTGTTGGAACTGCATCTGATGCAACTATAGCAATGGAACTAGGATGTGATGCTGTTCTTATTAATACTGCAATTGCAGAAGCAAAAAACCCAATTTTGATGGCTGATGCAATGAAGCATGCTGTTATAGCAGGAAGAAATGCATTTAAAGCAGAGAGAATGAAAAAAAGAAAATATGGAAGCCCTTCTTCTCCTCAAGAAAATTTAATTTAACAATTTAAAAAAAAATAATTATTTGCTGACATTTTTATTAGCTACATAGTTTTTTTTAGGCTTTACATAATCACTATTTTTTTTTTTAAAATTAGATTTCTTTTTAAAGCTTGGATTATATTTTTTATAAAAATTAACTTTATTAATTTTATTTTTTTGTACTTTTTCGATATTTTCAATTTTTTTAATAATTTTTTTACTTTTATTAAGTAAATCAATTTTGTATTCAGGTAATATTAAATTTTTGTCAGATATTACATTAAACTCAAGATTGTGTTTATTTTTAAAATATTTTATTTCTTTTTCTAAATTTTCATCAATATAAATTTTTATTTTTTCAGCAATAAAAATATTTATAATTTTTGCTTTGTTAAGGAAAGATGCTTCTTCTGCTTTTTTTACAACTTTTAACGCAAATGAATCAATAGAAAGTGTCATATTCCATTTTACAGAACTTTCTCTTAGTCTTTGTCTTGTCATTTCTAAAAGACCAAAGTTGCTTATTCTGCCAAACTGTATTCTAGCTCTATCATCACGCAATTTTTCTTTTAATTTTTTTTCAACACTTCTTCTATTGTAAAAATTTTGCATATCAATAAAATCAATAACAACTAAACCAGAAAGGTCTCTTATTTTGATTTGTCTAGATATTTCTTCCGCAGCCTCAATGTTAGTTTTTAAAGCTGTTTTTTCTATGTTTGATTCTTTAATTGATTGGCCAGAATTTACATCGATAGCAACTAGCGCTTCCGTTGGATTTATAACAATGTAACCTCCAGATTTTAGTTTTACAGTAGGTTCAAAAATTTGATTTAAACTTTTTTCAATCCCCACTTCATGAAAAAGAGGTATCTTGCCTCTATATTTTTTTATATTCTTTAAATTTTCAGGCATTAGTAATTTCATAAAAGACTTGGCTTTTTGGTAGGCAGAATTTCCTTCAATAATTACATTTTTAGTTGAGGCATCATATATATCTCTCAGAGCTCTTTTTATAATATCCCCTTCTTCATAAACTAATGATGGAGCGATAGATTTAACTGCTTTGTTTTTAATATCTTCCCATGTACTTACCGTATTTAAAATATCATTATTTAGCTCATTTTTTGTTTTATTTAGACCCGCTGTTCTTACTATAAGGCCCATACTTTCAGGTATTTTAATTTCAGAAAGAATACTTCTAATTTTCTTTCTATCGTCGAAACTTGTTATCTTCCGAGAAATGCCTCCTCCCTTAGAAGTGTTCGGCATTAGAACGCTATATTTTCCAGCTAAAGATATAAAAGTAGTTAATGCGGCTCCTTTTTGACCTCGCTCATCTTTTATAATTTGAATTAAAACTATTTGATCTGGCTTTATTACTTCTTGGATTTTGTATCTTCTAATACCATATCTTTTTTTTAATTCATTTATTTGGTCACTATTTTCAGTCCTTTGATTATTTTCGTTTTTAGGCTTTTCTATATTAGTATTAAGAGAATTTTTATTTTCAGATTCATACTCTTTACTTGATTCTTCATCTTGAATTTTTTCAATTTCATCAACAGTATTGCTTTTTTCTTTAAGCTCTAGTCTTAAGTTTTCTTCCTTTTTTTTAAGTTTTTCTTTGTCTTCTTGAGGTATTTGATAATATTCTGTTTGAATATCATTAAATGCTAGAAAACCATGTCTTTCATTTCCATAGTTTACAAAAGCAGCTTGAAGAGAAGGTTCAATTCTGCTGACTTTACCTAAATAAATATTATTTTTTAGATGTAACTTATTTGTGTTCTCATATTCATATTCCTCAATATGATGTTCTGATTTAAGAACGACTCTAGTTTCGTCAGGATGCGAAGCATCGATATATAAATTCTTTTCCATGAAATTTTATTCCTATTTAAGATATTATTTTTGTACATAATTTTGAATTTCGCTATTAATTATAGATTGAATATAGCTTATATTTTTGAAAAAATATATGCAATTTATACTAGCAATTAGTAAATAAAACGATACATGCCTTAAGATAGCCAAAATTCAACTATTTCTTCAATATGTGATAAATTTTTTCAAAATTACATCAAGATTAGCTATTACCATTATAATTTTAGTACTAATTTTTTTGTTTTCTACTCTCTGGTATTTTTCATCCGATCTACCAGATTATAAAATATTAGCAAACTATAAGCCGCCAGTATCAAGCAGAGTTCACTCTGGAGAAGGTCAATTATTAGCAGAGTATGCTTTGCAAAAAAGATTTTTTATACCTTACGATTCAATACCAAAAAAAGTAATCAATTCCTTTGTGTCAGCTGAAGATAAAAACTTTTTCTCACATCCTGGGGTTGACGCCAAAAGTATCACAAGAGCAATTATAAAAAATTTAAAAAACTTTTTATCTAAAAAAAGATTAGAAGGAGCATCGACAATTACACAGCAAGTTGCAAAAAACTTTTTATTGACTAGCGAAGTTTCTCTTAAAAGAAAGATAAAAGAGGCAATATTAGCATTTAGGATTGAAAGAGCTTACTCAAAAGATAGAATTATGGAATTATACTTAAATCAAATATATTTAGGTCAGGGAACCTATGGTATTGCTGCAGCTAGCCTAGAATATTTTGACAAAGCTGTTAACGATTTAGATTATGCTGAAGCAGCTCTTTTAGCAGCATTGCCAAAAGCGCCCAGCAAATACAATCCTTACAAATCAATCGAGAAAGCTAAAATAAGAAGAGACGTAGTTTTAAAAAATTTATATGAAAACTCTTATATCAATAAAGAAAAATATAAGAAATTAAAAAAAACTAAAATAATAACAAAAAAAAGAAAAATTAAACTCTTAGAAGAAGCTAATTTTTATACAGAAGAAGTAAGAAGATCAATTAATAGTAATTATGGTTACGATGAGCTGTACAAAGGAGGACTTTCAATAAGAACGCCACTTAATTCTGACTACCAAATCAAAGCTTTGCAAGCACTTAGAGAAGGTTTGCAGGAATATGACAAAAGACATGGTTGGCGTGGACCTATAACAAATTTAAAAAATGCAGATTGGCAAAATAATGTTGAGAAATTTGCTCCTGATAAAAGTTTAAATTGGAAATTAGCGAAAGTTATTAATGTAAAAAAAATGTCTGTGGAAATTGAAACTGAAAACAAAGTATATGGAGTTATTGATTTCAAAAATATTAATTGGACAAGATCAGAAAGCTTTGAAGATATACTAAATATTAACGATATTATTTATGTTGAAGAAATAAAAATAAATAAATGGAGTCTTAAACAATTGCCTAAAATAAATGGAGCTATTGTTGTGATGGATCCATATACAGGAAGAGTATTGGCAATGGCAGGAGGTTTTAGCTTTAAGTTGAGTGAATTTAACAGAGCAACACAGGCGCAAAGACAACCAGGATCAGCATTTAAACCTATCGTTTATGCTGCAGCACTTGAAAATGGATTTAATCCTTCAACTTTAGTTCTTGATGCACCTTTTGTTATTGAGCAAGGAGTAGGATTAAAAACTTGGAAACCAGAAAATTATGGAAAAAAGTTTTATGGTCCGTCTACATTAAGAACAGGAATTGAAAAATCTAGAAATTTAATGACAGTCCGTATTGCGCAAAAAATAGGTTTTGATCAAATTTCTAAAATAACAAAAGATTTTGGTATTTATAAAGATGTACCTGAGCTTCTTTCAGTATCATTAGGAGCGGCAGAGACAACTCTTGTAAAATTAACAAGTGCGTACTGCACTTTTGTTAATGGTGGAAAAAAAGTGAAACCTATTTTTATAGATAGAATCCAAGACAGACGGGGAAAAACAATTTTTAAAGCAGATAAAAGAAAATGCGCTGGGTGTGAGGAAATATCTTATCTAAAAAATGATATACCAACTATAGAAGATAATAGTGAACAAATAATTTCACCAGGTACAGCGTATCAAGTAACCTCAATGATGGAAGGTGTCATAAAAAGAGGTACAGGAAAAAAATTAAGAGATTTAAATCTTCCTTTAGCAGGCAAAACTGGAACAACAAACAAAAATATGGACGCCTGGTTTTTGGGATTTACATCAAAGTTAGTAATAGGTGTTTATGTAGGTTTTGATGAGCCTAAAAGCTTAGGCAAGTATGAAACAGGAGCTAAAGCAGCTTTGCCAATTTTCAAAAAATTTATAAAGAAAGTTATTAAGAAAAAAGATGCTTTACCTTTTAGGATACCAAAAAATATAAATCTAGTGCAGGTTGATGTAGAAACAGGAAAGTTACCAAACGCAAATACAAAAGTGAGAATATATGAGTCTTTTAAAGAAAATGATAACTTTGCAGCAGTTCTTGAAAACTTATCCAATAAAGATAGATTGAGCTATAGTGGATTTGATAATAAAAGAAAAATTCTAAGATTTTATTAATTATGGAAGATATAAAAATTAAAATAAACAAAACAAAAAGTTTTGTGCGTAATATTAGGGGGTATCTTTGAAAAAAATAAAATCGAAGATAAAATCCAAAATTTTAACAAAGAAATAGAAAAAGAAAACTTTTGGAAAAATAAAATTGATGCACAAAAAATTCTCAAAGAAAAAAATTTTATAGAAAATATCTATAATAGTTTTAATTCTACTGTAAATGAGTTAGATAATTTAGAATTACTCTTAGAATTAGCATTAAAAGAAAATGATAATGAGGTAATAAATGATTGTAGTTTAAAAGTAAATTTATTACTTACGCAAATTAAAAAAATACAAGCTTCTTGTTTTTTGTCTGCTGAAAATGATCATCTAAATACATATGTAGAAATTCACGCTGGCGCAGGTGGAACCGAAAGCCAAGATTGGGCAGAAATGTTGAGACGAATGTATTTAAGATGGGGTGAAAAGAAAAAATATAAATTTGAAGTAATCAGTGAACACAAAGGTGATGAAGCTGGTATAAAATCAAGCACTATAAAAATCATAGGCGCTTATGTCTATGGACATCTTAAATCAGAATCTGGCGTTCATAGATTAGTAAGAATCTCTCCTTTTGATTCAGGAGCAAGGAGACATACTAGTTTTGCCAGCGTCTGGGTTTACCCGGTTGTCGATGATAGTATTAAAATCGAAATACTAGAAAAAGATATTAGAGTTGATACATATAAATCTAGCGGCAAGGGAGGACAATCAGTTAACACTACAGACAGCGCTGTAAGAATAACCCACTTGCCTACAAATATCGTGGTTCAATGTCAAAACGAAAGGTCACAACACAAAAACAAAGAAACATGTTTCAATATGCTCAAGGCTAGATTATATGAATTTGAACTACAAAAAAAGGATGAACATTCAGAAAATTTAGCTAAATCAAAAAAAGATATAGGTTGGGGGCATCAAATTAGATCTTATGTTCTTCAACCTTATCAGTTAGTAAAAGACTTAAGAAACAATATAGAAAGTACAGATCCAGAACGTGTCCTTGGTGGAGATATAGATTTATTTCTTGAAGCCGCTTTGTATCAAGTTCAGAACAATAAAAGATAACTATATGAAATTATTTTTTAAATTTTTTTTATTTCTACTGTTAATTTTATCTTCTATAATAATTTTTCTTAGTTATGTTGGTTATGAAACAGATAAGTTTAATTTATTAATAAAAAACAAATCTAATAAATTAAATAATTATGTTAAGATTGAATTTAATAAAACCAGAACTTATCTGAGTATTCGTAATTTAGAGCTTCTTGTAAAACTTCAAAATCCTAAAATTTTAATTAAAAATAAAGAAATTAATTTAGCAAAACTAAATTTTTCATTATCATTAAAATCTTTTTATACTCCTGAGTTTATATTAAAAAAAGCAAATATAGGTTTTCAAAAAAATGATATAAAAGATTTAACTAAAATAACTAACATTTTTTTACCAAAAATTATTAACAAACAACTGAAAAAGGTATTTGAGAAAGGAGATGTAGAAGGAGAGTTTCTTATACCATTTAACTCAGACGGATCTGTAAGTAAAAATTATACATTTACTGGTAAAATTAATAAAGCTGATATAAATTTTCTCAATTCTTATAAACTTCAAGATTTAAACGCAGAAATAGCTTATGGTAAAAGCTCTCAAACTGAAGACGATGTATTGAAAATAATAATTAAGCAAGGTTTGATTTCAAATTTAAAACTATTAGAGAGTTCGATTGATATAAAATTTAGAGACAATAAGAAAAAAATTATATCAACTATACACTCAACTGGCGATCTTAATACTAAAGATATTAGGAAAATTTCATCCTTATTAGGGATTGAAATTAAAAACATCAAAAATATAAATTTAGAATCAAATTTGATTACTAATGTTCAGTTTGATTTAGATAAAAATTTTAGAATTAAAAATACCACTTACAGTATAAAGGGTGAGATAAAAAAATTTCAGTTTAAAACGAAGCAAAAAGATATTATTAAAAAAATTTTACCCTCTTTTAATCCAAACATAGTTATTAAAAATGCAAAAGTTGCTTTTTTATCAACTAAAAAAGAGGAAAGTTTTAAATTAGAGGGGAATGTAAAATTTAGTAAAAATTTCGAGAAATTTAATTTTTTACAAATTTTAAACAAAAAAAATAAGGAACATACTATTAGTATATCTTCTTCTCTAAATGAATCTTCTATAAATTTAAATCAGTTAAATTACAGAAAAAAAGTAGGTCAAACTGCTCAAATAGATTTAAATATAGATTTACTCTTTGATAAATATTTTTTAATAAAATCTTTAAATTACTCAGACAACAATAGTAAAATTATATTAAATAAAATTAAATTAAATAATAATTTAGAAATTGATGATTTCAGTTCTTTAAAAATAAAAACATATATAAAAAACGTTAAAAATAATGATTTTTCAATTAAAAAATTAGATAAAATTGTAATAACTGGTGAGATTCTTGATGTACAACCTTTACTTAAATCTTTATTTAAAAGTGACAATAAAAAAACTTTAAGTGATAAATTTAATTCCGATATAACAGCTAACATAAAAAAAATAATTAGTGTTATTGGTGACGAAGTTTTTGACTTAGCAATGATAGCTACAATTAAAAAAGGCTCTTATACAAAGCTAAGTTTGAAAGGAAATTTTTCAAAAAATGAAATAGTTGAAATGTCAATTTATCAAGTTGATAGCAAGACTAAAACACTCCAAGTAATATCAGATAGAGCAAGACCATTTGTAAAACACTTTGATTTTGTACAAGGTTTTGAAGGAGGGAAGCTGGTTTATGATTCTAATATCTTAAGTAAAAAATCTTTTTCAAATTTATCAATAACAAATTTTAAAGTTTCTAAAGTTCCGGTTCTAGCTAAACTATTAACCCTTGCTTCATTTCAAGGAATCGCTGATACGCTTAATGGTGAAGGAATAAGATTTGAGTCTTTCGAAATGAAATCCTATACCGAAGGTAATGTAATGAATATTGAGGATGCCTTAGCAATAGGTCCAGCTGTATCAATTTTGCTAAACGGTTATGTAGACAAGGGTAACATCATTAGTTTGAGAGGAACACTGGTTCCAGCGACTAAATTAAATTCTATAATTGCTTCTATACCTATTGTTGGAGGTATTTTGGTTGGCAGCAAGACTGGCGACGGGATAGTTGGAGTAAGTTTTAAAATGAAAGGCCCTCCCAAAGATATTAAAACTACGGTAAATCCTATTAAAACTTTAACACCAAGATTTATTGTAAGAGCTGTAGAAAAAATGAAAAAAAAGGAAGAAGCTAAATAATTTTTAAAATTACATGATTTTTTTTTCCATGTGAAACTTTAATATTATTATCTTTATCGAAGTTAATTTGATTAATTTCTGTTTTATCGTCTTTAATAATTTCATTATTAATTCTTAAGCCATTATTTTTAATCATTCTTCTTATTTCCCCTTTTGAGTTTGCTAGTTTTGATAGCATAACTAGATCTAATATACCCATTCCTTTCAAAATTATTTCTTTTTTAATTTTAACAAAGGGAAGATTCTTCCCAATAGATTTTTCTTCAAAAGTTTTTTTTGCTGTTAATTCAGAATCATTTGCTGCCTTAGCTCCATGAAGCATCGCGGTAGCTTCATTTGCAAGTAAAATTTTAAGTTCGTTTATATCCTTTTTTTTATTTGAGAATTCATCTATTTTTTCACAGTTTAAGTCAGTGAAAAATTTTAAAAAATTTATTACATTCTTATCATCAGTGTTTCTCCAAAATTGCCAGTAGTTATAAGATGA
>Ga0114997_10002027_pt1 | contig 16560 bp, 13 predicted proteins | sample ArcticOcean_MG_C_2_FD_87045 | JGI IMG/M metagenome (GOLD analysis project Ga0114997, IMG submission 87045) | Marine microbial communities from western Arctic Ocean - ArcticOcean_MG_CB4_136 | ecosystem: Environmental > Aquatic > Marine > Oceanic | place: Arctic Ocean: Canada Basin | collected...
AAAAGAAATAGAAAATAAAATTTTTAATATAAAAGAAAATATACTCCCATTAAAATATAAGTATGAATTAGTTTTGTTAGATTATAACTATTTATCATCTCCTCAAAAATTAATGGAATATCAGGCAACATATTTCGAGGATGATTTAATACCACTAATAATTACTGATTTAAAAAAAATTGAAGATAAAAATGATAAATTAATTATCTCAAACTTTAAGTGAAATAAAAAAACTGATGGATAAATATGATAAAAATAAATTAGTTTTAGAAAATTATGAAAATGAATTTTCATTCAAAAGAAAAAAATCTAATTTAAATATAACCTTTAATAGAATTGCTTTTATATTTTTTGTATTTTTATTTATAAGTGTAATTTATTCAGTTAAATTTTTTTATTTAGGTTCATTGAATTCTAAAATTCAAAAAGATATATTTGTTAATGATAAATTAAGTTATAGAGCTGATATCGTAGATAATAATGGTGATTTTTTAGCAAAAACGATAAATACTATCAGTGTCGGAATTAATCCAAACTTTATCATTGATAAAAAAAGATTCTTAATCAATATGCAGCTAATTTTTCCACAAAAAAGATTTGATGTAATAAAAAAAAAGATTAATGGAGATAATTTTTTTTATTTAGAAAAACAAGTTGGCCAAGAAAAATACGAAAAATTACGTTTATTAGGTGATAAATCAATTATATTTGAAAAAAAACTAAGCAGAATTTATCCCCAAAAAAATTTATTTAGTCACATAATTGGGCAGATAGATGATGACAATAATGGTGTGTCTGGCATTGAAAATTATTATAACCATGAATTGAAGACTATTAAAAAAAAATTAGAACTAACAGTTGATACTGATATTCAATTTTTAATAAGAGAAGAGCTTATAAAATTCCAAGAAATATTTAGAAGTGTAGGTAGTGGTGCAATCTTAATGAACGTAAATAATGGAAATATACTTTCAATGATTTCATTGCCAGATTTTAACCTTAATAAGAGAGATAATATTTCTGATGTTAATTATATTAACAGAGTAACAAAAGGCGTTTATGAACTTGGTTCTGTTTTTAAAACTTTTACTATAGCTGCTGGATTTCATGAAGGATTAATAGAGCCAGAAACTAAATTTTTAAACTTAAAAAAAAAATTAAAATGTGGAAAAAGTCTTATAGGTGAATATGACGATAAGATACCACAAGATTTAACAGTTGAAGAAATTTTAATTAGATCGGGAAATATTGGTTCAGTTAGAATTGGACAAAAATTAGAAATTGATAAACTAAAATCTTTTTTGGGTAAAATAGGAATTTTAGAAAGAATAGACTTTGATATTGAAGAAGTTGGTGAACCAATTCCATTTAGGTGGGGAAAGTGTAAATTAGCTACAGTATCTTTTGGGCATGGTATAACAACTACAGCACTTCAGTTAGTAAAAGGCTATGCAATCATTACTAATGGTGGGTTTGATATTAAGCCCACATTAATAAAAAAAAATTTACAGCAAAAAATTGAAAGTAAAAGAATTGTAAAAAAAGGGGTTTCTGAAAAGATAAATCTAATATTGAGAAAAGTCGTATCAACAAAAGAAGGTACTGCAGGCTTAGCAAATATAGAAGGTTATGAGGTAGGAGGTAAAACAGGAACTGCACAAAAAATAAAAAATGGAAACTACTCAAGTGCAAAAATAAATACTTTTGTAGCAGTTTTTCCAACGTCAAAACCAAAGTATGTATTAATGGTTTTGTTGGATGAGCCAAAAACTTCAAAAAATTATGTTTATAATTATAGGAATAAAGAAGGGTCATTTAAGGGGACCCCTTTTAATACAGCGGGATGGACTTCAGCAGAAATTGCAGGCAAAATTATAGAAAAAATTGGGCCTATTTTAGCCACAAAATATATGGAAATTAATTAACATAATGTTGATAGGTAATTATTTTAAAAAAATTAACACACAGTATAAAGACCACTATTTTTCTGGGCTTAGCTTTAATAGCTTAACTTGTAAAAAAAGGGATATCTTTTTTGCAATAAAAGGTAATAAAACTGATGGCAATAGTTTTATTAATGAGGCTATTAAAAATGGAGCAAAAACAATTATTTCAAATGATAAATTTGAAGGGTTAAAAAAGAAAATACTTTACATTAAAGCAAAAAATGTAAGAAAATTACTTGCAAAAACAGCATATAAATTTTTTAAAGATAAACCAAAAAATTTAATAGCTGTAACAGGTACAAATGGCAAATCTTCAATTGCAGAATTTTACTTTCAAATATTAACTTTGAGTAAAAAAAAAGTAGCCTCCATTGGAACAATGGGCATCAAAACAAGATTTGGAAATTCAACTGTTATAAATACTACACTTGATCCATTAAAACTTGGTTACTATCTATCAAAAATAAAGAAACAAAATGTTAATAATCTAATATTAGAAGCATCGAGCCATGGACTCAAACAAAATAGATTAGATGGTTTAGAGTTTAAAACTGCAATATTTACAAATTTATCTCACGATCATTTAGACTATCATAATAATTTTAAAGACTACTTAAATTCAAAATTGTATTTATTCAAAAAACTGCTAGGAAAAAAATCAAATATCATCACTGATATAAATATTCCAGAATATAAAAAAATTAAGAATATAGCAGCGAAACAAAAATTAAATTTAAAAACAATCTCAGAAAATGGAGGCGATCTACTAATAGTTTCTCATAAATATTTAGGAGAAAGCCAACTTATTAAAATTAAATATAGAAATAGATTTCATAATTTTAAATTAAATTTAATTGGGAAAATTCAGATTAAGAATATTTTAATGTCAATGATAGCTGCAGAAAAAAGTAATCTAAAGTTTAAAAATGTCGTAAAAGTAATTGATAAAATAAAACCGGTAAAAGGAAGGTTGGAAAAAGTAGGTAATATTAAAAATAGATCTTGTGTAATTTTAGATTACGCACATACACCAATAGCGCTCAAAACATGTTTGCAAAATCTTAAGGAACAATTTAAGGATAAAAATATTTCTATAGTCTTTGGTTGCGGAGGAGACCGTGATAAACTTAAGAGATCTAAAATGGGCAAGATAGCAAATGCTTATTGTGATAGAATTTATTTAACAGATGATAATCCAAGAAATGAAAATCCAAAAAAAATTAGATTAGAAATTAAAAAAAAAATTAATAAATCCAAACTTTACGAAATAGGAAATAGGAAAAAAGCAATTCACAACGCAATTGAAGGTTTAAAGACAGGAGAAGTTTTAGTGATAGCAGGAAAGGGACATGAAAATATTCAAGATTATGGTAATTCTAAAATTTTTTTCTCTGATCGTAAATATATCTTACAGTTTATTAAAAAAAAAAATAATAAATTATCTCAAAATTTTAAATTAAATATATTAAGAGAAGAGTGTGATAAAAGTTATTTTTCACGAAAAATAAATATTAAAAATGCATCAATTAACTCGAAAGAAATAAAAAAAGATGATATTTTTTTTGCAATTAAAGGAAAAAAAAAGGATGGAAATTCTTTTCTAAATGAAGCTTTTAAAAAGCAAGCATCATTGGCAGTTATAAATAAATTTAACAACTCAGAAAAAAAAAATAAACAAATTAAAGTTAAAGATACTTTAAAATTTTTATCAAAAGCATCTAAAATAGTTAGAGAAAACTGCTCTAGCAAAATTATTGCAATAACAGGTAGTTGTGGCAAAACATCTTTAAAAGAAATGTTAGCCAAAACTCTAAATGAGTTTGCCAAAACTTCATTTTCACCAAAATCTTATAATAATAAATATGGTGTCCCAGTAAGTTTGTTCAATTTAAATTCAAATGATAAATATGGTATTTTTGAAGTTGGTATGGACAAGAAAGGAGAAATAGATTTTTTAACAAAAATTATTAAACCTGACATTGGCGTAATCACAAATATTTCCTACGCACATGCAAAAAATTTTAAAAATATAAAACAAATTGCTTTAGCTAAATCAGAAATTATTAATAATATAAGTAAGGAAGGCGCCTTAGTTCTAAATGCAGATGATAATTTTTTTGATTTACACAAAAAGATGGCTTTAAAAAAAAATCTCAATATCTACTCATTTAGTATGAAAAAAAAAGATGCAAACATTAAATTTAATTCTATAAAAAAAATTGGTAATAAATTTAGAGTAAGTATAAATATTGAAAAACAAAAAAAATATTTTTTAATTTCTTCAAATTTCGATAATAATATAAAAAATTTATTAGCAGCTATAACTATCATCTCAATTATTGGTGAAATTAAAAATCTAAATAAAAATAGCTTTAATAATTTTAATACTCCAGAAGGTAGAGGTGATATTCAAAAAATAAAAATAAAAAAAAAAAATATTTATCTAATAGATGAAAGTTATAATTCTAATCCCTTATCCCTCAGATCTGCAATAAAAAATTTTGATTCTATAAAAAATATAAATTCTAAAAAGCACCTAATTTTAGGTGATATGCTTGAACTAGGCAAACATTCAAAAAAACAACATCTGGAAATGAGCAAAATTATAAATGCTAGTTCAATACATAGCATTAATGTTTTTGGTAAATATATTAAAGAAACTTATAGAAATATTTATAAATCTAAACAAGGTTTAATCTTAAAAGGAACTTCAGAAATATTTAATTTGATTAAAAACAATTTAGATAATAATGATTATGTAATGATTAAAGGTTCTAATTCTACAGGACTTAATAAGTTAACTCGTAATTTAAAAACAGGAAATTTTAATGCTTTATAATTTTACTTTGAACTTTATGGACAGCTTTACCTTCTTAAACGTATTTAAGTATTTAACAGTAAGAACTGGTTTAGCAATGTTTACCTCTATGCTAATTGTTTTCTTAATTGGCACTCCCTTTATAAATTTTTTTTCAACTAGGAAAATTTTAGATCCCATTAGAGAAGATGGACCAAGTGAACATATTGTAAAAAAAATTGGAACCCCAACAATGGGTGGCTTATTGATTCTAACAGGCCTTCTTTCCAGCATATTATTATGGGGCAATTTATCAAGTTTATATATTTGGTTTTTAATATTTATTTTAGTTAGTTTTGGTTTGTTGGGTGCTTATGATGATTATAAAAAAATAAAATTTAAAAACTCATCAGGTGTTTCTTCTAAATTTAAGATTATTTCACAAATATTAATTGCTACAATTGGAATTGTATTATTAACTTATTACTCAGATTTTACTGAATTAAAGAATTTATATTTTCCTTTTTTTAAAAATTTAATTATTAACTTAGGTTGGTTTTTTATTCCCTTTTCTGTTTTTATAATTGTAGGGTCTTCAAACGCAGTAAACTTAACGGATGGACTTGACGGACTTGCAACAGTGCCTGTGATATTAGTTGCGGCCTGCTTTGCATTTATAAGTTATGTCACAGGTAATATAGTTTTTTCACAATATCTTCAAATACCATACATAGAAGGGATGGGAGAAGTTGCTGTTTTTTGTGGATCAATCATTGGAGCTTGTATAGGTTTTTTGTGGTTTAACGCGCCACCTGCTAAAATATTCATGGGAGACACTGGCTCTTTAGCTTTAGGTGGTTCGCTTGGTGCAATCGGAATTATTACGAAACATGAAATAGTTTTAGCAATTACAGGAGGCCTATTCGTGCTAGAAGCAGTTTCAGTAATTGTCCAGGTTATATCATTTAAATTAACTGGGAAAAGAGTTTTTAAAATGGCGCCAATACACCATCATTTTGAAAAAAAAGGATGGGCAGAGTCAACGGTCGTTATAAGATTTTGGATTATCTCAATTATTTTGGCAATGATAGGTTTAGCCACATTAAAATTTAGATAATGCGAAAAATAAAAAATATTTTCGTAAAAAAACTTTTTTTAATATATGGCTTTGGTAAAAGTGGTCTATCAAGTTATTCTTTTTTAAAAAAGAATAATAAAGTAGATATTTTTGATGATAAAAATATTTTTTTTAACAACAATAAAGTGAGCGAGTCATTAGTTGATTTCAAAGATTTAGATAAAAAAAATTATGACTTCATAGTAATTAGCCCTGGGATTGATATCAACAAATGCTTATTAAAAAATTTCATTAAAAAAAATTTAAATAAATTAATCACAGACTTAGATATTTTTTATATTAATTATAAAAAAAATTTAAATATTACAATTACAGGAACAAATGGTAAGTCAACAACGGTTAAACTTCTGTTTGATATATTAAGAGAACAAAAAAAAGACGTAAGGATGGTTGGAAATATTGGAAATCCAATTTTATCAGAAAAAAAAATTAAGCCAAAAACTATTTTTGTAATAGAGGCCTCATCATACCAGATAGAGTATAGTAAATATTTTTGTGCTAATTATGCCGCTATATTGAATATTACTCCGGATCACTTGGAACGTCATGGAACCTTTCAAAAATATATTAAAGTTAAATTTAAATTAATTAAAAATCAGACAAATAAAGATTTTTCTTTTTTAGATATTGGCAATAAACATATTAATAAAGAGATAATTATCAATAGAATAAAATCTAATATTATTAATGTTAGTAATAAAACTACAAATCAAAACTATAAAAAAATAAAAAATTCTTATTTTTTAACAGAGGGTAATAAAGAAAACTTATCATTTGTTCTTGCAATAATTAAAAGATTTAGAATAAAAAATAAAACTTTATTTAAAACTATTAATAATTTTAAGGGACTAAAATATAGACAAGAAATAATATTTAAGTCTAAGAAATGTACTTTAATTAATGATTCAAAATCCACAAGTTATTCTTCATCAATGAATATTTTAAAATCTTTAAAAAAAACTTACTGGATACTAGGAGGCCTACCTAAAAAAAATGATAAATTTTTGATGAACAAAAAAGAGTGTAAAAATTTTAGAGCATATATTTTTGGAAAAAATAAGAAATACTTCATAAAAGAACTAAAAGAAAAAATAAAGATTAATAATTTTAAAAGCTTAAAAGAAGCTATTCAAAAAGTGATTTATGATGTAAATGCTCAAAAAAATAAAGAACACAAAACAATATTGTTTAGTCCTTCAGCAGCTTCGTTTGATGAATTCAAAAACTTTGAAGATAGAGGGCAAAAATTTAATATCTTAATTAAAAAATTAAAATTACGAAAAATACTTAATGCAAGATAGTAGTTTACTTTATAAATTTTATTATGAATGGTGGAAAAATATAGATAAATCTATTTTTTCACTAGTTATTCTTTTATTTTTTTTGGGATTATTTTTTTCATTAGTATCCACTTCATTTATAGCATCAGACAAACTTAATACTAATAGTTATTATTTTTTTTTTAAACATATGCTTTATATATTAATCGGATTTTTTTTTGTAGTATTTTTTTCTGCACTAGAACAAAAGCATTTATTTAAAGTTTCAATTTTCTTATTTTTTACGTGTTTTATTTTTTTATTATTAGTACCTATAATTGGGGTTGAGGTTAAAGGCTCAAAACGATGGCTAGATTTATTTTTTTTACCAAGATTCCAACCAATAGAACTTTTAAAACCTTTTATCATTGTAATAATAGCTTCAGTTTTGAGCTCAGAAAGTAATAGAAATATTTACTACAAATATTTTTTGAGTTTTATGGTTCTTGTGCCTATAATTTTTCTTTTGATTACTCAACCTGATGTTGGTCAAACTTTTTTAGTTTTATTAACTTTGCTATCTTTGATCTTTATTTCTGGAATAAACTTAGTAATATTTTTTTTATTTTTTGGATTAGCACTTATTCTTTTATTATATTTAATTTTTTTTATACCAAAGTTTGCTTATATTTTGATAAGACTTAAATCATTTTTTGATCCATCGTCTGGAAATAATTATCAATCAGAAAAAGCTTCAGAAGCTATAATTAATGGAGGTTTTTTTGGCAAGGGCATAGGTGAAGGGATATTAAAAAATAGAGTTCCGGAAGCACATACTGACTATATTGTTTCAGTTATATCGGAAGAATTTGGTGCAATAATAGTAATTACTTTAATGGTAATTTTTTTATTTTTTATATATCAAGTATTCAAGAAATTATATTATGAAAAAGAGGATAAGATTAAATTAATTCTAGTAGGTTCAATTTCAATTATACTTTTTCAAGCATTAATTCATATTGGTGTAAATATTAGGTTGTTTCCAACTACTGGCATGACTCTACCTTTTTTGAGTTATGGTGGATCCTCAATAGTTGGAACTGCGATTATATCTGGTATTATTTTAAATCTTACAAAAAGAAAAATAAATAATTAAATGAAAAAAAAAGTTTTAATATCTACGGGTGGATCTGGTGGCCATGTAATTCCAGCAACAATTTTCTATGATCATTTAAAAAATAATTTTGATGTATTTATTTTTTCAGATAAAAGAGGGTGTAAATTTCTAAATGTGGAAAAATATCCTGTTAAAGTTTTAAATACACCTCAATTAAAATTAAATATTCTTACATTGCCATTTAATCTAATGAAAATATTTATATTAATAATTAAATCTTTAATTTTTATAAAGAAAAATAATATAGATATTTTAATATCTACGGGTGGATATATGTCTTTGCCATTATGCATTGCATCCAAATTGGCTAATATTGATATTTATCTTTTTGAGCCAAATATGGTTTTGGGTAGATTAAATAACATTTTTTTAAAGTTTAGTAAAAAAATTTTTTGTTACTCTAGTGATATCAAAAATTTTCCACTAAGATTTTTAAAAAAAATTGAATTAATAGAACCAATGCTTAGAAAAGAATTTTATTCTGTCAAAAAAAATAAAAGTATAAGCGTAAAAGCAAAAATTAATCTATTAATCATAGGAGGGAGCCAGGGTGCTAAGTTATTCGATTTTACACTTAAAGAGACAACTTTAGAACTATCAAAAAAATACCAATTAAAGGTTTTTCATCAAACTAATTTTTCAAATTATGAAAATTTAAAATTTTTTTATAATAAGCATAATATTATTAGTGAACTGTTTGATTTTGATGAGAATGTTATAGAATATATTAAGGATACAAATCTTGCAATAACCAGAGCGGGAGCATCAACTTTATCTGAGTTAACATTTTTAAATATTCCATTCTTAGCGATACCGCTTCCTACGGCCAGAGATGACCATCAGTATCAAAATGCTTTATTTTATAAAAATAAAAATTGTTGCTGGCTGCTAAAAGAAGATCTGCTTAATCAAGAAAGTTTAATTAAGATTTTACAAAATATCATTGAGAATTATGATGATTATTTGAAAAAAAAAACCAATATGAAAAATTTTAGTTATCAAAATACTTGGAATAAGATAAATCAAAAACTTATAAGTACAATTAATGAATATTAAATTAGCTAAAACAGAAATTATCCATTTTATAGGCATTGGCGGAATAGGTATGAGTGGCCTTGCATTAATAATGAAGGGAATGGGATTTAAGATTCAGGGAACAGATATTTCAATGAATAAAAACATTGAAAGATTAAAAAAAGATAAGATTAAAATTCTTATTGGACATCAAAAAAATAACATTAATAAAGCAACCATAATTGTAATTTCATCCGCAATTAAGAATAGTAATCCAGAAATTTTGTCTGCAAAAAGGAAACAGCTTCCAATCTACAAAAGGGGTGACATGCTTGCACATATTGTTTCTTTAACAAAAAATATTGTAGTGGCTGGATCACATGGCAAAACAACAACAACATCGCTCATATCTGCAATTTTTTCTAAAGCAAAGCTAGATCCTACAATTATTAATGGTGGTGTGCTAAATTCTTTTAATAACTCAGCAAGATTAGGTAAAAGTAATTGGAGTATTTTAGAGGCAGATGAATCAGATGGAAGTTTTATTAAAGTTTCACCTACTTACTCCATAATAACAAACATAGATAGAGAGCATATGGACTTTTATAAGTCTATGAATAATCTAAAAAACTTATTTATTAATTTTATTGAAAAGGTCCCTTCATTTGGAAAATCTTTTATATGCATTGATGATCAAAATAATATTCAAATTCTTAAAAAAATTAAAATAAAAAATTTTTATACATACGGAACAAATGTAAAATCTCAATTTTATATAAAAAAAATTAAACAATTTAGAAATTATTCTCAATTTAGTGTTAGTGTTAAATTACCAGGTAAAAAAAACTTAAGTATTAATAACGTAAAGATACCACTTCTAGGATTACATAATATTAGGAATGCAACTGCAGCATTGGCGGTAGCAATAACAATAGGAATTTCAAAAAATATTATTAAACAAGGGCTCAAAGAATTTAAGGGCGTTCAAAGAAGATTTAATAAGATATTTACTTATAGAAATATTGAATTTTATGATGATTATGCTCATCATCCAACTGAAATTAAAGAACTTTTAAGTGGCGTTAGAGAAGCGTATAAAAAAGAAGAAATTGTATGTATATTTCAACCACATAGAATATCTAGATTAAAAGATTTGCGAGAAGAATTTAGTCTTTCATTTAAAAAAGCGGATATTGTAATTTTATGCCCAGTATATTCTGCTGGTGAGAAATTAAGGTTAGGTTTTAGTTATTTAAATTTTGCAAAAGAGATAATGAAGAAATCAAATGTTGAACTATATATGGTTAGAGATCAATACGAACTTGCAAAGTTTATTAAACAAAAGATATATGGTTCAAAAGTAGTAATAGGAATGGGTGCTGGATCAATTTCAAATTGGTTAAAAGAGCTGCCAAAAATAATATGATACAAAATAAAAAATTAGAGACTTTCTCTAAAAATATTAAGGGAGAATTACTTTTTGACTATAATTTAAAAAAAACAAATTGGTTTAATATTGGTGGTAAGGCAAAAGCTTTTTTTAAACCAGAATCTTTAAGTGAATTAGTTTTATTTCTCAGAGAATTTGGAAAAAAAGAAAACATTTTAGTGCTAGGAGCTGGTTCTAACATACTTATAAAAGAGGAATTATTTGATGGTGTCGTAATTAAGCTCGGAAAAAATTTTTCAAATATTTCGTTATTGCCCAATAGAACTATTATAGCCGGAAGTTCTGCAACAGATAAAAAGTTATCAGATTTTGCTATGGAAAATAATGTAGGTGGGTTAGAATTCCTAGCCTGCATTCCAGGTACAATTGGAGGAGGGCTAAGAATTAATTCCGGTTGTTTTGGAACTGAATTTAAAGATATTCTATTATCCGTACAAGCAATTGATAGAAAGGGAATGATACATACTATTCCAGCATCAGAAATAAATTTTGGTTATAGAATGAGCCCTTTAGACAAGGATTTAATATTTTTAAGTGCTTCATTTAAAGGGGTACCCAAAGATAAAAAAGAAATTATAGAAATTATAAAAAATTTAAAAGAGAAAAAAGAAATTGCCCAACCAACAAAAATAAAAACTGGAGGAAGTACGTTTAAGAATCCTATAAGTCAAACAAACAAAAAAGTATGGCAACTAATTAAAGACTCTGTACATTTAGATAAAAAATTTGGAGATGCTGAAATATCAAAAAAACATTGTAATTTTTTTGTTAACTCAAATCAAGCAAGCTTTAAAGATATGAAAAAATTAATTGAATACGTAAGAGAAAATGTAAAATTAAAAACAGGTATAAACTTGGAAACAGAAATAGTAATAATTGAATAATATATGAAAAAAAAAGTTTTAATTTTGGGAGGTGGAATTTCAAAAGAAAGATTAATCAGTTTAGAAACAGCAAAAGAAGTCTTCAGAGAATTAGTTGTAAAAAAATATAAAGTTTTAATTTGTGAACCAGATAAAAATTTAATAAATAAGATAAATAGATTTAAACCAGATGTTATATTTAATGCATTACATGGTCAATTTGGAGAAGATGGCTTTATTCAAACAATTCTAGAATCTCAAAAAATTAAATATACTCATTCTGGAGTCATTGCATCATCTATAGCAATGGATAAAGAAATTTCTAAAAAAATTTTTTTGAAAAATAAAATATTAACCCCAAAATATATAAAGATTAATTTTAATAAAAATAAAAAAATTGATAAAGAATTAATTAGAAAAATTGACCAAAAACTTGGTTTTCCTGTGGTTATTAAACCAATTAACGAAGGATCAAGTGTACATGTTTATATTTGTAGTAAAAAAAATATAATTCAAAAAATTAATAAACTTAAATTTTATAAAGAAATTCTAGTAGAAGAATTTATTGCTGGAAGAGAAATACAAGTTGCAATACTGGGAAAGAAAAAACTAGGAGCCATAGAACTAAAACCAAAAAGAAAATTTTATGATTATGAGGCTAAATATAATGTTAAAGCAAAAACACAGCATATAATTCCAGTTGATATAAGTAGCGACAATTTAAAAAAAGTTTTAAATATAGCATTTAAAGCTCATAACTTAATTGGCTGTAAGGGAGTTACGAGATCTGATTTTAAGTTTTTTAAGGGGAAATTTTATTTGTTAGAGATTAACACACAACCAGGGATGACAAAGCTTTCTCTAGTACCTGAAATAGCAGCTTACAATGGAATGAGCTTCATAGATTTAATTGAATGGATTTTAAAAGATGCTTCAATCGATAGATAAAAAAAACAGACTTTTTTTATACATATTTTTATTTTTTCTATTATCCACAATTAATAATAAATCTCTTGTTAATAGCCACATCGATTATGTAGTTAACGACTTTTTGATATCAGGGCTATCAGATAAAGATAATCATAAGATAGCAAATGATTTAAAAACATCATTATTGCAAAATATATTTTTTATAGATAAAAAAAAGTTTAGTAAAATTTTATATTCCAATAATTTAGTACATTCTTTTAAAGCCAAAAAAATTTATCCAAACATAATCAGGGTAGATATAAAAAAAACTGATTACTTTGCAATAATAAATAGCAATAATCAAAAATTTTTCATTGGCTCAAATGCTAAATTAATTAAAGTTAATGGGTCTAAAAAAAAACTACCTTTTATTTTTGGAAAAATTGACTATAAAAAATTTTTAGAATTTAAAAAAATTATTGATAAATCAAAATTTAAGTATAATAAGATTTCTTCAATATACTATTATCCGTCTGATCGTTGGGATATAAAGACCAAAGATGATTTGTTAATTAAGCTTCCAGAAAAACATTTATCTAATGCTTTGAGGATAGCGTATAAGATAAAAAATGATACTCAATTTAAAATGAAAAAGATTATTGATTTAAGAATACCCGATCAAGTTATTGTATCTGAATGAGTAATAAAAATTTTGATAACTTTTTAGACTTTGGATCTTCTAAGATAAGGTTGGTAGCTTTTGATAAGAACAATAAAGATAATAACTATTTAATAGAAAATAATTGTTTATCAAATATTAATATTAATGAATTAAACTTTTCAAAATGCGACGTTATAATTGACAAGATTATTTTAGATATAGAAAAAAAAACGGATGAACATTTAGATAATATTAATTTGATGGTCGATACGCCAGATGCACTTTCTATTGGTTTGTCATTATCAGAAAAAATGGAAGGAAATAAAATAAAAAAACAAGATATAGAATATCTAATCCAAGATGCAAAACAACAAGTGATAAGATCTTATCCAAATGAAAATATAATACATATAATAGTCACAAATTATAGGATTAATGAAATTGATTACAACTCTCTACCAGTAGATATTAGTTGCAAAAAGCTATCAATAGATATTATTTTTATTTGTTTTCCAAAAAAACTTACAAAAAGTTTAGAAGAATTATTTTATAAACACCATGTTTCAGTTCAACAATTTTTATTTTCTAGTTATGCAAAATCATTAAATTATAAAAATGAATTAGGATCTTTTAAAGATATTGCATTTATTGATATTGGTTACGAAAAAACCTCAGTAATATATTTTAAAAATGATAATTTTAATTTTTTCTGCATGATACCAATTGGAAGTCACCATATTACAAAAGATATATCAAAAATTTTAAAAATAAATTTAGAAAAGTCCGAGAAAGTGAAACTTAATTTTGATAAAGATAATAATTTTTTAAAAGAAAATAACTTATCATTAGATTTAATTAAACAAATTATATTTGCAAGAGTAGAAGAAATTTTAGAGATAAGTACACAAAATGTTAAGTTGAATAAATCAAATAAAAATACAGGTGAATTAAAGTTAATCTTAACAGGAGAAGGATCAAGAATTTTAGATAATAATTTTAAAGAAAATATTTCTTTTTTAAGTGATATTAATTTGCTAGAAGAGACTACTTTGGACGTATGTGAGTCAGGCCTCAAACTTAAGCATGGCATTAATAATCAGGAAGTCGTGATAATACCTAAAAAGTTTGTAAAAAAAGGTTTTTTTGAGAGGCTTTTTCATTTTTTTAGATAATCTTGTATTTTCTTGTAATATTTCTTGTTTTTAAAACTTCCCATGAAGCTTTTATAAAACTCTAATGTCAGTTTTAAATCAAAAAACTATTAAAACACCAATTATAATAGAGGGTATCGGACTTCACACTGGAAATAATGTTCATATGGAAATTAAACCATCTGAACCTAATACGGGAATTATTTTTAAGAGAACTGACCTTAAAAAAGATAATCTTGTAATTCCCGGAGTATACAATGTGAGTAGTGCAGTTCTTTGTACAACTATTTCCAATGATTTTGGAGTAAGTGTTTCAACAATTGAGCATTTAATGGCAGCGCTATATGGTATTGGAATAGATAATGCATTAATTGAAATAGATAATGAAGAAGTTCCAATTTTAGATGGATCTGCAAAATTTTTTGTTGAACAAATTAATAAAGCTGGCATTGAAGTTAGTGAAGCACCTATAAAAATTATTAAGATAGAAAAAAAAATTTCTTTTAAAGATGGAGTAAAATCTATTTCAATTGAGCCAAGTAAAATTAGTTTAGATATAGATTTTGAAATTAAATATGAAAACCCATGCATTGGCACTCAAAGAAATATAATTAAGGTTTATGAAACAGATTTGACTGAAATATACAATTCGAGAACTTTTTGCCTGTATGAAGATGTCGAAAAGTTAAGAAAGATGAATTTAGCAAAAGGTGGATCTTTAGACAACGCGATAGTTGTCCGAGGAAAAAAAATATTAAACAAAGAAGGTATTAGAAATAGTAAAGAATTTGTAAATCATAAAATTTTAGATTGTATGGGTGATTTATATTTGTCAGGTTATAAGATTATTGGAAAAATAATCTGTTCACAGGGTGGTCATAATCTTACGAATCAACTATTAAGAAAAGTTTTTCAGGATAATGCAAACTTTTCCATCATAGAGATTAAAGAAAAGAATGTTCCTCATGCATTTATTAATAAAAACTTCTTAAAATCTATTGCATAATAATTTAGTTTTTTAGTCATAATCTGCTAAAAACACTAAATGAAAAAAATTTATTTAACTATTTTATTTATTGTTATTTTATCTTCATGCTCGGGAGATAAAAAGGAAATATCCATAATCCAAGAAAAAGAAATAAATCTTCAAATGATTGAGGCTTATAACTTAGGCATGAAAGCTTTAGAAGAGGGCGACGGATTGTCAGCAGCACAAAAATTTAATGAAGCTGAGTTAATTTTTCCTCAATCGGAATGGGCATCAAAGTCATCATTGATGTCAGCGTATTCTTATTATAAAGATTCATATTATGGCGATGCAATTAATGAGCTTGAAAGATTTATAGATGTTTATTCAAAAAATAAGAATATTGCTTATGCACATTATCTTTTAGGAATGTGTTATTACGAATCAATCATCGATGAAAAAAAAGATTTAGGACCTCTAAATAAATCAAAAAAACAATTTGAATATTTATTGAAAAATTACCCAAATACAGATTATGCAGCAGATGCTAAATTTAAATTGGATATGATTCAGGAAATTTTAGCATCAAAAGAAATGTATATTGCCAAACATTATATCAAGAAACAAAAATGGATTGCTGCAATTAACAGATTAAAAAATATTATTAATAATTACTCAACAACAATCTATGTAGAAGAAGCATTATTCAGATTGGTTGAAGTGCATTATAAAATTGGCTTAGAGAGTGAAGCAAAAAAGTATGCAAAAACATTAGGCTATAACTATCAATCTAGTGATTGGTATGAGAAATCTTATGGATTATTTAATAAAAATTATAAAACAAAAAAAAAAATTATTAAAAAAAAGAGAAATAAAATTTTAATGAAAGTAAGATCTATTTTAGATTGAGATGAAAAAAGATGAAGTAAAAAAAGATTACCAAAAAAAAATTTCTTTAATCAAAAAGTATAATCAGTTTTATTATGACAAAAACAAACCACTGATTCTTGATCATGAATATGATTTAATAAAAAAAGAAATAATTCAATTAGAAAAAAAGTATATTTTTTTGAAAAGTAAAGAATCGCCCTCAAAAATTGTGGGATTTAAGCCTTCAAAAAATTTTAAAAAAATTAAGCATAAAATACCAATGCTATCTTTGGGAAACGCTTTTGACAAAAATGATTTAGAAAACTTTGAAAAAAAAATTTTAAATTTTTTAAGTTAT
>Ga0114997_10002029_pt1 | contig 16554 bp, 8 predicted proteins | sample ArcticOcean_MG_C_2_FD_87045 | JGI IMG/M metagenome (GOLD analysis project Ga0114997, IMG submission 87045) | Marine microbial communities from western Arctic Ocean - ArcticOcean_MG_CB4_136 | ecosystem: Environmental > Aquatic > Marine > Oceanic | place: Arctic Ocean: Canada Basin | collected...
CTTGAAGAAGAAAGTAAAAGACGCGTACTTCCAGGGCGGCATGCCGAAAACCAGAATCGTTTGGGGCGTCGCGGATAAATACCTCGACCAAGCGCCCATGTTCAGCTGGGCCTCGGACGCTCGCGCCAGCGAGAAAGCGCTGAGAAAAGTCGGACACATGCCGCAAGAAGATTTCCCGCAAGTCACCGCGGATGCCATCGACGAGTTTTTCACCTCCGATTTGAAAGTTGGCGCATTGAAATCGGTCCGAGGGAGGAAAGTTACCGCCGACGACGGACAAGGATAACTAAAAAAATCCTACATTTCATCATTGTAATACTGCGAGCGAATACCTAAAAAAAAGAAGAGGATCCGCATTATTAGATACAAAAAATGTCCTCTTTTGCCTCTTCTTTATCATCATCATCATCATCCGCAACAATGAATCAAATCAGACTCTTTCTCGCGGGCGATTTCATGCCTGGACGAGGTGTCGATGCGGTCATGCCCGTGCCTTGTCCTCGGGAACTCCGCGAAGGATTCTGCAAAGATGCGTTCGATTACGCGCGATTGGCAGAACAAAAACAAAAAAGACGTTTTGCAGATACGAAGAAAGTTTCCGCGCGAGATGTGCTCGGAGAAGTTGCCAAAGTCATCGAGAGTTATGAACCTCACGTGAGAATGATCAATCTGGAAACCAGCGTGACGAAAAACTCGTCGTTTTATCCGCACAAAGGCATCAACTACCGCGCATCCGAGGAAAATATGTTCGTGTTGTTGGATGTTTTAAAACCAGATATCGTTTCCTTGGCGAACAACCACGCGATGGATTTTTCGAGAGAAGGGATGGAGGATACGCTAAAGTTCTTCGATTCGATAGATAACAAAAGTAGGAGTGATAATGCGTCGCTCTTGCGCGTGAAACGCATTGGTGCCGGTTGGAACATCGCAGACGCGATGAAACCGGCGGTGCTGGAAAACGTCTACCCGTACGGATTCGCGCCGGCGAGGAACGATAAGCGAGGCGTCGACGTCGCGGCGTTTGGGTTGTGCTTCGAAGACAGCGGCGTGCCTCGAGAGTGGCAGTCGACGGAACGATCAATGGGCGTACTTTTGGCGACGGAGGATGACAAAGTGCCGGAGCGCTTGTTGAGTGCGATTGCAAAGATGAAGAAAGAATCCTCAAACAACGCGATCGTCGTCGTGTCCGTACACTTCGGTTCGAATTGGGGATTTGAGGTTCCGAGAGCGCACGTGACCGCAGCAAAAGCGCTCGTTGATGTCGGCGCAGATGTAGTTCACTGTCACAGCTCCCATCACGCGAAAACGGCTATGCTGTACAAGAAAAAACTAATCTTGTTTGGATGCGGTGAATTTTTCAACGATTACGAAGGCATTCGACCGCATCCCGGCTTTCCCGAGACCTCGTATCTATGGCATTTGCGTTTGCTCTATTTCGTCGACGTCGACGCGAAAACGCACAATTTTAGCAAACTAGAAATTGTTTTGATGCGTCAAAAGATGTTCGCGCTGACGACGTTGGAAAATCCTCGAGAAGAAGCCGAACAGTTCTTGGCAACTTTGAGGCAGCAATACGCGTTTGGGCATTTGAAATTGCAGTTGAAAGGGGACGGGACGACGTTGATTGCCTGGCCGGATGATGCGGTCAGATTGCGACGACGCTCTGACGATGAGCTGTGAAGAGAGTACGTGGCAGTTTTATTATAACATGCAATTACGCGTCAAAAATACAATCGATCAATCTAAGTTCTACGCGTACCTTTAGACAATCGCGTTCGAGGCGACGCTCTGGTTGGCGACGGTGCCACGATGCTCACTCCTGCGGCGCCATTAGTGTTGTTATTATTATTCGCGGTGAGCGGCGACAGACTCGGCAACGGCGGCAAATCTGCTCTATTCGTTTGAGGAGGGAGTATCGCAGTTTTCGATCGGACGAACAATTTCGGTCGTCGCGCGAACGAAACGTTGTTTGCGCCCACGTCCGACACTTGCATCGCATTCGCGTCTTCTTCCGCTCGTGCGACAGTTCTTCTACTTTGTCGATGACCCGCGGCGGCAATATCGAAAGGCGATCGCGCTAATCGGTGCGTTTGCGACGCGCGCAAAGCGTCACGAGGAAACTCGTCTCCAGATGCCGGCGAAGTCGTCAACGGTCTCAAGAACGGACTCGGTTGCACCTCGGAGTTTCCAGCTGCTCTCAATACAAAATCTGGAGCCGTCGCCGCTGCCACCGCAGAAACAGCTTCTAATACCGTCACGTCCGCATTTAACTTATCCTCCGTTTTCATTCTCTCCATCTCGCGGCCTAACTTTTCTCCGCCTTTCACCGACCCGGTGCCTAAATTATCCGTCGACATTTGTTGCACAACTACAGGTAAATCTCTAACTCGCTCTTCTAACATTTCAATTGTTTCTTTTTTCGCTTTGCCCCAAGCGATCGCTCCGCCTCGTTTTTCTAAATCGAGAATCCTCGCGTACGCTTCCACCGCTTCCGTCGCGCGACCTCGCTGTAAAAAGTAAAGAATCGTGTGCTCTGCGCTCACATCTTCGCGTATTTTGTTCTCCCAAAGCCAGGATAAAAACGCGCGTTCCATGGAACCATTCAGTGCCGTGTTTTGCAACGGCATGGCGATGATTTGATCGAGTTGTCGAACGTCCGCGCAGTACTCTGCAATTTTCATGGTCAAGATGTTCGCCAATTTTTCTACGACGATCGACTCTTCTTCTCCTGATCTCACGGCTAAACTCAACTGCTCTTTCGCGCATAAAAATGCCTCCGCGACTAATCCCAATTCAATTCGTACTTCTACCTCCAACGTCGCCTTCTCGACGCTTTCAAACGTGAAATCGTTTCGATCTCTCGCTCGCAGCGTTCGCAAAGCCGCCGCGGTTTCGCCTCGTAAGAGCACGACTTTAACAAATTGTAACGGTAAGAAGCGCCCAGATAACGTCGCGCAGTTCGGCAAGGCTTCGTTCGTGATGATATCTTTTAACGGATCGTTCGCGAACGTCCAAGACTCGTCGAGTAAAGATGCCAATCGGATTTCAGAGTACGTCTTGGAACCGATTCGAGCGTTGCGAGCGTACCGAGCTGGAGCATCCTTCCACAGCAATCCCGCGTCGAGGACGTAATACAGAAACAAAGATTTCTTTACGATTTGAGAAACCTCTTCGTCTTCTGTTCCTCCTCCTCCTTCTCCTCTATTATTACTACCGTCGCCGCCGCTGCCGCCCCAGATGGCATTCAACGCGTCCGGTACGGATTTGAACGGGTAAGACGCGACATCCGCATTCCCGCTCTTCTCTTTCAAATATCGCAACAAAACGTCCACGAACAAACAACACTCATCACTATCGTCGTCGTTGTTACCATTATCAAACCCGAACGCACTCTTCGCGTTCGTTCGCCTCTCTTTTACTTCGTTGGACCACTTCGCGGCGCCGGAAAACTTGTTCCCTAAATGCCCTCTTTTCAAAAACCCTTCTTCGACCACCCACATCGCCGCTTCCGCTTTGTTCGCTAAATTGATAGACTCGTCGCGCAATTCGTTCAACTTTTCAATCATTTCACCACTCTTGCTATTATTATTATTGTTGTTGTTGTTCCTTCTACTCCCGCCGTCCTCGGCGCCGAGCGTCTCGAACGCCCTCCGCGCGCATTGAAACGTCGCCATCGACCTCGCCAACGACGACGATATATCACCATCTCCTCCTTTTCCTCCTCCTCCATCTTTGCTCTTCAGCGCTTTACCCATCTCCTTTTTCTCTTCTTCCATTAAATCCCGCATACATTGAAAGATATTCTCCCCGTCCCTCAACCGGTTTTCCACGGCGTCCGCCGAGACGCAATTCGCGTCGTTCGAAATCTCATCGATAAAATGTACGATCACGTTCGCTAATCCAATTTGTGCGCACAGGCGGAATATATCGTTCAATCTGTCCGTATCGTTCATAATTTTATCACTCTTATCACCACTAAAACCACCATAATCTGCCATTAAATCCGGAAACGCATTCGCGACCGTTTGGTGGCAAACGCGGACAAAAGAAACGTCGATGAAGTCTTTCATACGCGCGGATTGGAGAAGCTCGTAGCATTTAATTTGATCCTCGGTCATGAAAGAAAAAGACTCGTTATTGTTATTCATCTCGCTTCTCTTCTTCGTTCTTGTTGTTCTTGTCGTTGTTATGTAATAAGAGTGCTTTTCGTGTGTTGAATCTGAGGAATTTGAAAGTAAAAATCGAGAGCAAAAGAGAGAAAAATGAGACAAAAGTACGATGCGCAAAATGACGATGAAGTTCTCATGAAGAAGAAGAAGAAGAATTCAAACGCATGTATACTTCAGAACTTTCGTGTTGTGGTTGTGCGTATTATTTTGTTATCTGTTACAGTTTTTGTTGTCATCATCATCGTCGAAAAGTCTCTGATGTGAACATCTCTCTCTCGCGTCTCTCTCGTGCAGGTCGTCATCAATCATCAAAACTTCTCTACTTCTTTTTTTTATACTGCATCATCAAATCTTTCACTTTTTGTCCTCTGACGACCATGTTATCTAAGATATCGTTCTTTTTGACGTGATCGTCTAACATTTTCTTGATCCGTCGGTGTTCGTCCGTTTCCGGCGGGATTTGTTTCCTCTCGTGTTCGTTTCTTCGCTCGGTCGGTTTGAGTTGCATGCCGAGCATGTGTTCGTATTCTTTGATGCGGCCGGTGCGGGAGTCGATTTCGTGCTCGTCGTCTGGATGTTTAAAGGTTGTTTCGTCCGTGTATCGGTGCTCCGGGTGGGCGTAGATGGTCGCGTCTTGTTCGTTGGTTTCGGGGTCGACGTAGGATTCGGAGACTCTGTGGCCGTGCGCGAGCGGGTGGTCGTCGTCCGGGTGGTCCGGGACGAACAAATCCGGGTTGGTTGGGTATTTCAGTAACGTCAACGTCCTGTTAGCGATTCGCGTTTGAACGTCCACTAAAGGCGAGTTGACGCGGTAATCGAAATCTTTCTCGTGCCTTGAGAAATGCGACGCTTTCGAGCGCAAGTATTGAAACGTCGAAATTTCATTCGCCGTATCCGCGGGTAACTTTAATAACTGAATCAATTTATTCAGCGGTCGCACTCTTAACATGTGCGCCGGTTTTGCGGTTCCGTCGCTCCCGACTAACTTCCAGTGTTCGTTTCTAGGTTGGACCAAATCTTCGCTCTTTAAAATAATCGCGTGGTTGCGATACGGTCCGAGCGCGAACGCGGCCACTTCAAAGTTCACCGCCGTCCAATGCGCTGTTGTTCTCAACAAGTCAATCACGTCCTCTTTCTTCACCTTTCGAATTTGCTTGTGATTTTTCAAATGTTCCCACTCTTGTTCAAACTTTTTCGTCAACTTTTCCCATCTCTCCTCGCCGAAATAGTTCCGTTGCAATCGTCTTTCCTTTTCGTGTAAACCTCCGATGGGAAACGTCCTCGGATCTCTCACCAAGTGCACGTACGTCGCTTTCCTCAAATACGTATCCGCAAACAACGGCAACAAATACTGCGCGTACGGGTCTTTCCATCCCCATCTCGGAATATCTTTCTTCGACACGTACGTTTCCGTTTGATCCGGGTGCACCCACTTCTCCTGCCTCGCGAACATCCTACACAAATGGTCCGCCACGTCGTATTGCAGCTTATACGGCATATCGTTCGGATCGTACAAAGGTCTCTTCGCCCACTCCATGATGTCTAAAACCATCGTATCCACCCCGCTTTCTTTCTGTGCCATAGAATTCCCGTCCTCATCCACTGGACCAAACTGTACCGCGTTCGCTTCGAACAAAAATTTCTCTAAAGACTTCCCCGCGCCACCGCCGTCGCCGCCTATGATGACTGGATTCGAGGGATTTTGCGTGCTATTCCTCCCTTGATGGATGACGTAATGGTTCGTCCACGTTCGTTTGCGTGGAGGTTGTTGTTCGAGTTGTGGTGGTTGTTGCGCTTGATTTTGTTGTTGTCCTCCTCCTTGAGACGAAGACGCTGCTTTCCTTGATGAACTTCGTCTCGGCGACCGTCCTCCTGTTCCTCTTCCGTGAGAATTCCCAATCGCCGCGTCAACTTGGGTAAATGTAATCGTCAAAATCATCGTCGTCAAGAACAGAAGACAAACGCTTCGGAAGAAGCTTGAGGAGAAGAAAAACATAATAGTATCGTATAAAGTCGTTCGTTAGGTTTTTCTCTTCTTTAGTAGTCTTTTTTCTCTTCTTAAGCTTCTTAAGCTTCTTTGTCTTCTTCTGTTGTTATTAGAGGTGCAAGAATCGCTCGAAATTCAATCGAAAATCGAGCACAAAACTGCTCCTTTTTTCTCTCATTATTTGCAAACAAAAACGGCTTTTTTTTAGAAAGGGAGAAAAAAGAACACATCATCATTTTCATCATCATCACGAGGGAACGAACGAACAATACCGAGGAAGAAGAAGAAAAAGAAAGCGCGGGTCATGGCGGAAGCTGTGGTAGATATGGAGAGATTGAAGCTCGGACCTCCGACGGCGATTTGGACCGGGTTGGTGTTGCATCACAAGGATGTTTTTGTATCGCATGTGCTTTCGAAATTGAACGAGACAGATCGGGTTTTCTTTTCAAAGGTGAATACAGAGAGTCGGGGTGTGCTTGAGTACGCAGGGGTAGACGTATCGGAATTACGTTCCGATGTTAACGAATGTACATCCATTTCGACGTTGGAATGGATGTGGAATCACTTTCCCTGGGGAGAGAAAGATATGGGAGGAAATGTGTTGGATCAAGCCTTGTTTTGCGCAGGAGTTGCTGCAACGAACAAACTCGAGTTGCTCAAGTGGGCGAGAGAAGAGAAAGATTGCGAGTGGGATGAAAGGACGATTAATGCGGCAGCATTTGAAGGTAATCTCGAGATGTTGAAGTACTGCTTCTCTAATGATTGCCCGTATGATGAAGAAGCTTCGTGTAAACATGCTGCTGCAGCAGGACACCTCGACTGTCTTCGATTTCTTTTCGCCAAAGTGAACCCTTCGCGAGAGACGGAACTGGAAGCGGCAATACAAGCGGCAATAAAAGGTCAAACAGACATCTTAAAGTATTTCGTTGAAGAAAGAAAGATACCTGATGGGTTAAAGAGCGACTGCGTGTACAACACTGGATGGTATGGCCATCTCGATTGCCTCAAATACTTAGTCGAAGAGGCGAAAACGCCTCTTAACGACTGGCAACACATCGCTTGCGCTCGGTATAACGAGCACCCCGAGTGCGTAAACTACTTGCTCGAAAAAGGGTGCCCGGAACCAACGGACGAGCAATACGCCGAGTTCATCGAAGAGGACTCCGAGGAAGACGACAGCGACGAATGAGAAAAACGCAGAAAAGCAGCAGATAGATTTTAGATACACCAACAGAAAGAGAAAAAAGTCTTCGTTGACCTTTTCAGACACTTCATAAAAAAAATGCGTTTTTTCCTCCTCTTCTTACTCGTCACAGCCCCGGCGTTGTCCTTCTTACTTAATGTCGCGAACGCGAATCAAATCGAGAAGGGTGTTGTTGGCGAGGAAGGAGTGGTTTCTTTGGAAACGCGCTTGGAATTCGCGGAGGAAGCGGAACGAGAAATCGAATCCGATTTTGTTTTTCCCGCAGAAGCATCGGCAGCCGATGGAAATGATGATTTCGAGAACATCAAAGACGACGACACAAACGACATATCAATGCTCTACGCGCAAATAACCGAGGATTTAAAACCATTCACAAAGAATAAAGTCACCAGAGAAATGACCAATCGAGCGCGCGTGAAATACGGGACAGAGAACCACCGAGCGTTCGGATTCGTCTGGGTGAATGACGAGTTGTATCTCGCCACGAGAAGACCTTCGCAAGAGTTTAACGGACACCACGTCCAGTTGTTTTACGAGTACTTTTACGATTTATGCGAGGTTTTTGGAAAGACGAGTTTGACGAGAGAAGAGGATGGAGAGATGAGCAGCGTTGGTTCGAAGTTGCCGCCGATGGAAATGGCGTTATCGACGTTCGATTACAACCCTCCGGACGAGGAACGACTTCCCGTGCTTTGCTTTTGCCGCGACGCGGAGTTCCCGGAGGAAACCGGGTGCATTTTACACCCTGGGTTTGGGTTTAGGTACAACAAGATAGACGAGAACGTGTACGAGAGAAAAGAAGAGTTCGATGAAGATTTCCCGTGGTCGAAGAAGGACGAGAAGTTGGTCGGGAGGTTTAGCATGTACCCTCGCTTGGGGCGGCACGCGGAGATTCGAGCGAGGAAAAATTTCGTCGATTGGGCGGAAAATCGAACCTCCTTGGAGGATGGTTTTTTAGACGTGAAGATGTACTCGAAAATCTCCTTGAGAGAACACATGGAACATAAATACATTTTACACTTGGACGGTCAGGGCCACTCGTTTCAGTTCGAGGAAAAGCTCGGATTGAACTCCGTCCTCGTCAGCGAGAAGAAATTGTTCCAGACGTATTTCAGTAAATTTTTAAAGCCAAAGACACATTACTTGGAGTTTTGGGAAAACGACGAGAAACCAGAAGATATTTTAGAAGTTTTACGGTACGCGCGAACGCACGACGAAGAAATGCAAAGAATCGCCAAAAACGGTCAAAAGTTTGCTCAGAAATATTTCACCAAGAAAGCCAGAGTAAAGTACTACCGAGAGTTGTTTCGAAGATTCGCCAAAGAGGCGATGGCGTACGAAGTCGCCGAGACACCGGAAAACGCCATTCGAATATGTTGTCCCGGGCAAACGTGCGAAGAGGACGACATCAACGTTAAAAAGTACGCCGAAGAAAACTTTTAATAATACAATACACATATATATAGAGAGAAAGTAGATAGAGCAGCTGTAGATTTAGAGACATTATTGTAAGTAGTACTTATGGGAGATGATACGAGTAAGCAACAAAAAGGGAATCCAATTCTCGTCAAAACTATGCTCCCACTACTCATCAGAAGAAGAAGCATAATAAAAATGATCAAGCACTTCTCTCCACACATCAGCGGCTACACGAATGCGCCTCAGTACTCAACGACGATGAAGCATCGAGTTGGTGGTGTTACAGTCGCTTCTTCATCGTCTGGTTGTTCGGACAGAAATCGTTTCCAATTCAAGCCGTCAAAAAACGGAAGACTTTTAGGAGGAGGAAGAGGAGGACGAGGAAGAAACATCTCCTCGTTTTCTTCTCAAAAAGATGAGAACGACGATGAATATGATGCTGATGATGATGCTGAGAATGATGTCGAGAAGTATTATTCCGCGAAAGCTATTCGCAGAGGCTTCACGGATAAAACGGTTAAGTACGATAAAAAGTACCTGTATCACGGGAGGAAGCGAGTGTATCAAGGCGAGGACGAGGACGACGATTCAGACGACGACAAACAGGAGAAGAAAAAGATATTCCCATTCACGACGAAGAACGGGTTAAATTTTGAAGGCGTTGAAGCGGAAATACACGAAATCGAAGAGATTGTCATCGGGAACGACATGATCGGCGCGGATCGAATACGGCGCGTAGAGGAGACGGTATCGAAGAGAGTGTTTAGCGTGCTCCCGATATTGGAGAACGTGTACGATACCGGGAACTTTTTAGCGGTGTGTCGTTCCGCGGAAGCGCTGGGTATAGGCGCGGTTGGCGTCGTCGCAGAGAAAGGTTTGGTTTTTAAACAGTCCGGACGGACGAGTGGAGGCGCCGTGAAGTGGCAGCACATCTCGCAGTACGAGTCCACGCGGGAGTGCATCGAAAAAGTGAAGAAGCGAGGCTTTCGAGTTTTGGTGACGGATTTCGATAACGAAAAAGCAAAATCGGTTGGAGAGTACGATTGGGCAGAGGTACCAACGGCTGTGATATTCGGTAACGAGTTGGATGGAGTTTCGGAAACCGCGAAGGAGTTGGCCGATGGGAAAGTCTACTTGCCGATGTCGGGTTTTACGGAGTCGTTTAATTTATCCGTATCGGCGGCTATTTTACTATATCACGCGACAGAAGATAGAAAGAAGAGAATAGCATCATCATCATCATCATCACACGAACAACGAGGAGACATGAGCGAAGACGAGGAACGTTTGTTGCGTGCGATTTGGTTGAGTCGTTCAGTCGCGAATTATTCTAGGCCAAAATACATGAAAGGGTTAATCGAACGGTTCAGATTACGAAAGAAGAAAGGAGAAGAAGGGGAGGAGAGAACAACAACGCCGATCGTGCACGATGATTTCAACAAGAAAAGCAGCGATGACGACGACGACGAAAAAGAACACGAGGACATCGTTGCTTTCCAAGAAATTTTGCAACCGTCGCAACTTTTAAAACGAGGGAAGTTCTTAGACTAAAAACCAGAAAAGACGCAAAGAGAGAGAGAGAGAGATAGACGACGCACTAGATATTCAAGTTTGTATTATATTAAATTAAAAAGTTGTAAGCTAGTTTTATATCACTATTGCGTTAATGCTAAATGTTGTTATAGATAGATAGATAGATAGATAAAATTTTTTCTTCGCGGTGTATATCACCGAAGAGGTCTGAAAGGCACGTACGGAATCCCTTGGTTTTCGCAACATTGCGGGCACGCAAACTTAATATTCGCCTCTTCTTGCTCGTCCAAGCCAGGCGGTTGCATGCCGATGCACTCGTAGTGAAACCAGCCGTCGCATCGGTCGCAGCAAATCATCGATCGTTTCGCATCGTACGCGGATCGACAGACGCAATAGAGTTCGCATCGTTCGCCCAACTCCTCCAATTCGTCTTTGAGATGCACGGGTAACGCTCGACCTTCGCGCAAAAGAACGCGAGCGGCTTCGATTGGAATGGATTTATCTTCGACGACGGTGGCGGCGTGTTCGAGCCAAAGTTGACCGGCGGATTCTAAGGCAAAAGCGCGATCGGCTAATGGATCGACACCACCTCCTGGACAAAGGCCAGCGGCTACGGCGGTCTCTTTCAGTTCGTGCAACTCGATGAGTTTTGGGAACGGCGGGCCTCGCATTAAAGACGTGGCGCGTTGTCGCCACGCCGGGCCGCACACTTCTCTCATCATCGCTAACGTCTCCTCGACCGGTTCCAATTCCATGGCTAATGCACCTTTCATGCCCGCAAAGATTTGTTTCTTCAGGTCAATTCCGACGGGTTGTTGCGTACCATCAGGACCGGTACCGCTGAGTTGATGCTGCGCTGTCGCAGCGGCGAACATTTGTTCTTGTCCCGGTTGCGGTTGCATCGCACCCATCATCTGCAATTGCTGTTGCTGGTGAACGAGAAATTGTTGATCGTGCTGTTGCTGGAACTGTTGTTGCTGCGCGAACTGTTGCTGCATGGCGGCTTGCGCTGCGATGGCAGCAGCTTGCGCGGCTTGCGCGGCTTGCGCATCTTTGCCTACATCCATCGGCGTCGCCGCGTCCTCTTCTTTCACAGCTTCTTCTTCCTTGTCCGCTTCGGGCGCAGGAGCTTCAACTTCTTCTGCAACTTTCTTCCCCTTCGCGCCTTTTTTACCATTTGCCGCAGCTTTACCTTTCTTGCCTCCTTTCGCCGCGGGCGCTGGTTTCTCAGGCGGCGCGGCAGCCGGCGCTTCTCCGGCTTCCTTTTTCACGTCCTCCTCGGGCGAAGGTTGCTCCTTTCCTTTTGAATCGTCGTTCTCCTTTGCCGCTGCTGCTGCTGCTGCTGCTGCTGCTGCCGCTTCTCTTTCGACGTTAGCGGCGGCAACAGATGGAGGAACTGCAACTTGTGCGTTCGGATCCATCGCTTGCGTAATCGCTGCCAATATCTGTTGCTCCCCGTCGTCCTTCTTCAACTCTACCGCGAGTTGCTCCATCAGCTTCGCGTGTCTATCTCGCAAAATCAAGACGTGGACAATGTGCGGGTGCGAAATCGCCGGCGCCATGTGTAACTGCGCTTGACACAACGCCAACTGAACGCCAAACTGTTGCAGCAAAGTGAGTTGGTTGATGGTAATATTCTTCAACTCTTCGGAAAGTAAAGTTGGATTGGCTTGCGCGCCTTGCAAAGCAATCGTGCGTTGCGTCGCCGCGGCGGTGACAGATTGGCCCATGAGCATGACGTGCTGAATGGCCGTCAATTCGGCGTTGTGCGGGTTTGCACCGCGCATTTGCGCCTCGTTGACCTTTCTCGCTCTCGCTTCGGCTTCTCTTCTGGTCGTTGCTCTCGCAATATGCGCGGCTTGCGTCTCCGCAGACGTGTAGGTTTCGAGGACGTGGTGATTGTGCAAGCACTCGCGAACGCGCAAGCACCACGCGTCGTGAGCGTTGACGATTTCAATAATCAACTCTTCTTCGGGCATTTCGCACGGAAAAGACACAGACTCTTGCAAAGCTCTTTTCAACGCTAAAATGTTCGGCCGTTTCGTTCGATGGACCGATTTATACGTCTCCAAGGACAGCGCTTTCGGCTTTCCGTTCTTTGCCACGCATGGCGCGCACACGTAGTTGTTCATCGTTTTTGCCGCAGAAGCAGAAATGTTGATGCACTTCAAATGGTACCAATCGCCGCAATCGTCGCACCCGAGCATTTGTACGCCCCCGGCTTGTCTGCAGAGACAAAATTGACCGTCTTCGGTTTCCGGAGGAATACCAGTCCCGGTGACGTCCAAAATAGCCGCGTGGATAGATTCTAAAATCGTTTGCAGAACTTGCTTGGAATTCAGTTGCACCTCTTCTTGCTTGCTCTCTTCTCCTGCAGGGCCAACAACGGTGGGAGGGGTGCTCGTGTTACTTACCGGACGACGCAACAAAGCCATTCGCAGATTGTCGTTCCACTCTTCGCATCGAGTGACAACCGCGGTCAATTGCGCTCGTTCTGGGCACATGAACGCGTCTCCTTCGCTTTCGACTTCCTTCAACAAATCTTTGAAGTCCGAGAATGGGCGTCGTTTCTGCTTCTCTTGTTCTTTGCCATCGTCGTCAGCTCCTTTCGCACCAGCTGCACCATCATCACCCGCAGCAGCAGCTACTGGAACCGGAGCTGATGCCAACAACTCTCTCGCCGCTGTAAACCAAACTTGGTGATTCGCCAAGTTCCCCTCGAGCTCGTCCACTTTCGCGACAATCGCCGGTAAGTTTTTCCCTTCCGAAATTAAAGCGTCCAACTCGTCCGGACCGATCGTTTGCTTTGGCCTGCCGTTTTCATCCAACTCTGGATTCAACATTGCGTCTGCTTTTTGACGCCACTCGTCCACGAGTTTCCATCGTTTGTTGACTTCTTCGAGAAGTTTCGGATTGAGTTCGTCCAAGTCTTCGGCTTCTTCGTGAAGCTCGTCCAATAAGGCATCTTCGGGTAAGTCTTCTTCCTCTTCCTCTTGTTTCTTTGATGCTTTCGACGACTTGCCGCTCCCTTTCTCCGACGTCCCGGCGGTGCCTTCGATTCTCTCAAGAATAGACGCAAAGCACTCTCTTGCTTTCTCTTCCCAATCCAACGCGCGTAATCGTTTTCTCACCGTAGCCATCGCTGGTAACTCCAAACCGAAGTCTTCGTGCGATAACTCCAATTCTTTAAACGTAATTTCCGCACCTTCTTCGCGCCATCGCGAGACGCAATCTTCCGCTTCTTCGTTCCAAGATTCGGCGTCTTCGACGCGTTCGATCAAAGCGGCGACTTCCTTCACGTAGATGCGCAAGTCCGGCGCCTCCTTGACGAGCTGCTTCGCTTCCTCCAACGTCGGTAGAGGTTGCGCCGTCCCACGTCGAGTGAGCTGTTTACCTTTCAGGCACGGTTGCGCGCGTTCGAGCCACGCTTTGGTGGTGTTGACAGTTTCTTGAAGAAAATCGAACCCTTCGAGTTTGAGAGGGATGCTCGCGCCTTCGCGCACAATTTGGGCGACTTCATCGAGAGACTTCCTGTCCGCTTCTCTCTTAGAATTCGCGCATTGAACTGCTTGACGACCTTTTACTTCCCATTTTTTCCCAGCGTCTACGTGGCCTTTCAAAGTTATCAAAAGTTTCTCTTCGTCTGGAGCGACTTCGTAGTCTGCAGAGTCGAGTAACTCCTCGCCTTCTTTCACCGCCTTAATCGCGTCGTCGATCGGGTCTTTCACGAGGAGCATGTTCTTAATGTCTTGGGCCCATTGACGAACGGTGATTCGGTTCTTAAGCCACGTCGATTCGGTAACTGTAATTGCGAGCGCTTTCGAAGCTTCCAAGTGTGTCTTCAATTCATCGATTGACGTCGTCGGCGTGTCCATCTTGAGCGCTTTATTGACCCAAGCGTACGCGTCGTCGACGGCGGTTTCCATCGTGGTGATCTCGTCGCAATACACACCAAGTTCTTTGCCTTCGTTGAACAACATTTCCGCGTCGTACAAGGGAGCATTTTTGGTATCCAAAAGCGAAATGGCTCGAGCGCGCCACGTGTGCGTCTCTTCTCGCGCCTTGATGAGCGTTTGCAGCTCCATTGAAGATACCGGTAAACCGTGCGATTCTTTTTCGAGCTCATCGAGATCATGAATTCGTACTAAAGTTGCCGCGGTATCGTCGCCGTCGTCGTTATGGTCTTCGTAACTCGCACGACCACCACCTCTGCCGGTACGACCCGCGCGACCAGGGAGCGAGGCGCGAACTTTTTCCGCCCATTTCGTTGCTTTTTGAATCTGCTCGAACAGTCGATGGTGACTGGGAATCTCCACGGAAATTTTCGTAGAATCTTTCAACAACTTCTCGCACGTTCTCGGGGAAGGGTAAGGTTGCTCTTTTAAAGCGTCTGCGACTCTTTTTTCGATGTTTTCGGCATCAGATTTCAAGTTGGTGTACGATTTCAAATCCGCCGCAGTCATCGGGACCGGTTTCGTCGACAACAGTTCTTCCAATCGGTCCAGCTTCATTCGAGGAACAATTCTGTCCTTCTTGGATACTTTTTGTTCGTCGTCCACGTCCGCTGTTTGTTTAGCCGTCGTAGTCGCCGTAGCACCGGCATCTTCTCTGTCTTCTTTCTTCTCTCCGTCGATAACCATGAGGTCGTCGTCAGCCCCGGCTGGCGCTTTTTCAGCAGCTTCTCCTTCGGCGTCTTTTTCCTCCTCGTCTTCTCGCTCTTCTTTTTCTGTTTCTCCTTCTTCTCCTCCTTCTACATCGTCCTCTTCTTCGGATAGATCGTCCTCGAGCATGACGTCACCTACCGTCAACTCTTCGCCGTTCATTCTAGCTTTCAAAACCGTCAAGTCGACTTGCCACTTCTTGGCGAGCGCTATTTTCGCGGACAACTTGCGCGTCTCCGCCATCTCGCTTCCGCCCCAAACAAACTCTTCTCCCGCGACTGCTAAACTTTGCAAATCTGCAATTTCCGGCATCGGAGCTTTCTCCAAGGCTTGTTTAACTTTCTTTACCCAGGCATTGGCCTTAGTAATCCTAGCTTTGCCGCAGGCGACTGGTTTGAAGTCCGCGTTGATTTGTTTCCGATGCTCCGCCGAGGTAGATTTCTCAACCGTCGAAACGAGCTTCTCGATATCTTCCAACGTCTTGCGGTAGAAAAGAACTCTGTTGTCCGCCGCGCATTCGCACAATTCCGCGCAATGCCTCAGACACGCTTTCCGCCCGACGTTGCATTTACACACGACGCCGGAGAGGTGTAATATGGAGCGACAGATGGTACATTCCGGATCATCCTCGGCGGTTCGCGGCGACGTTCGCAATCGAGCTTCTTTTGGTTTCTTGACTATAACTACAGCTTCGGCTTCAGACGACGACGACGACGACGGCAACGATGAAGACTTCTTTTTCTTCTTCTTATCGACAACTAACTTCGATTTGACGGTCCCATCCGCGGCGAGCTGTTCCCTCGCTTGGCGTTCTTCGTTCATCATCGTTAGAAGTTCCGGTAACAACCACCTCGCGGTGTTCTCGCTAATCGTCGTCGTTTCTTTTCCTTCATCTTTATCTTCGTCTTCTACACCAAGTTTCGGTGATGTTGTATCCGCGCTATCGCACAACAACCGCTCGTGACAGAACATCGACAGTTTTCGACACGATCGATATCGCTCCACCGCGTCGGTTCCGTGCGATAACCAATCCGGAGGCGCAAAGTTTACTTTCTCGCTAACGTTGAACCCGCAATCGACTTGCGCGTGGTAACTCTTTGGAAACGTCACGATAAAATCACCCGGGTTTTGCTCGACGCGAAATACCGGCACGTTGTTGTTTCGTAAAGTAGACGGTGGAAGCATCGTGACTACGTGTATCATCGTATCCGGTTGGTTTCCGAATAAATCCGGAACGGCTCGTTTGAACGAGTTCTCCATCGCCTCGCAGGAAGCCGCGGGAATTGCGTACCACATTTTCGCGGCGCCCGCGTGTTGATAGGTGACTGAATACAGATTATTTTCTTCCACGTGCCAACACGTCGAAGCAAACGTCGACCCGACGTATAAATACGGTTGCGACAAACCAGCCACGTGTTCCGGTAAACTTGCTAATAGACTTTCGTGTTCGCCCGGACCTCTCAACACCGGTAAGTTATTCAAATTCCACGGCGATTTTCGCATCTTTGCAACCATTTCGTCCTCTTCTTCTTCCTCCATTTTATCATTATTACCGTCGTTGTCCTCGTCGTCGTCGTCACC
>Ga0114997_10002031_pt1 | contig 16553 bp, 20 predicted proteins | sample ArcticOcean_MG_C_2_FD_87045 | JGI IMG/M metagenome (GOLD analysis project Ga0114997, IMG submission 87045) | Marine microbial communities from western Arctic Ocean - ArcticOcean_MG_CB4_136 | ecosystem: Environmental > Aquatic > Marine > Oceanic | place: Arctic Ocean: Canada Basin | collected...
ACCACCAACCTCGCCGAGGCTGAGCCCGAGATCGTGGAGCGTCTTCGTGCCCTGATCGACGAGGTACGCCTCGACCTCGGCAACGAGCCCGCTGGCGTGGTCGGCACCGGCTCACGGCCGATGGGTAAGGTCGACAATCCGGTCACCCTCACCGACTTCGATCCCGACCACCCCTACTTCATGGCCGAGTACGACCTCGCCGATAGGGGCTAACGCGAGCGTTATGCCGCGAGTGCGGCGGTGCCGATCGTGAGCACGAGAACAGCCAGTGTGACAGCCATCGCCATGACGGACAGCACGATCGCTCGACTCATCGAGTGGAACTCCATTCGGAATTCCCTCATCTCCGTCTTCACTTCGTGGACATCGGTCTCGATTCGCCCGAGCCGAGAGTCGGACTGATCCATCCGGTCATCCATCTTGTCGAACCGGCCATCCATCTTGTCGAGACGTCCGTCGACCGCGTCGAAGCGGGCATCCATGTCGCTCTTTCGGGCGATATCGGGCCAGTCGAACGGAGGCAAGGATTCCAGTATGGCATCCGCGACAGGTTCGGCAAGGTCGTGTTGGATCAGCCATTCACGGAATCGCAGTCGGAACTCGTGCTCAGATGGCATGGGCCTTCTCCTCAGAGATTGATCAACGAGGGGAAGTGAGAGTGAAGCTACTGACGCCCTGTGACGCCACCGGGTCGCCCGCTTCGCGACGTGGCCGGGCGTGATCTCGATGGGTGCGGCCGAATCTCCTAGAGTTCGTCCATGATCCTCAACTCACTGACCGTCGATACAGACTCGTTCGCCGCCGCGACGGGTTGGGAATCGAAGCCCGAGGGGCTCTGTAAGGGAGAGCAATGTGTCCCTGCTCCTGAAGCCGTGATGGCGGATGGACAGCTCGATGTCTCCGTCGTAGCCGACAAGCTCGGCATGGCGATCGTTGAAGATCCCGACCATGGCCTCGTCGCCCTCGGCCCGGCCAGTGGCGGTCGAGCGCTCACGACGGCGGTTGTTCCCGACCTGCCGTTCACTGACGCCGACGGCAACCCTTTCTCGCTCACATCGCTCCATGGCCGCAAGGTGCTCTTGGTCGCCTGGGCCTCGTGGTGAGGTTGTCGCCACAGCCTGCCCGGGTGGCAGGCACTTCACGCTGAACTCGAGTCACAGGGACTCACCGTTGTCACGGTCGCCCTCGATCTCGACCCTTCGAAGACCACCGAGTGGATCGCGGCAGCGTCGCCGACTCATCCGTCGCTGCTCGATCCCCATCACCTGGTCGACCAACACCTCGGTATCAACAATGTGCCGATGGCCGTGTGGATCGACGAGACCGGCACGCTGGTTCGGTCGCCGGAATCGGCGTCGATCGAAGCATCACCAATGCGAGCCGTAGAGATCACCGACGACCTCCCCGAACGCATGAAGATGTTGTTCACCGAGATCAAGAAGATCCCTGACAAAGGCGAGGACTATCGGGCCGCGATCGTCGACTGGGTCGAGAACGGCGCCGAGAGCCGCTTCGCCATGGCCCCGCACGAAGTGATCGACGCATCGCTCCCGCGTCCGATCGATCAAAGCCGCGCCGCCGCGCTCTTCGAGCTCGGCTGCCACCTTCACGACACTGTCGGGAAAGACGCCGCGGTTCCGTTCTGGAAACAAGCACATGCCGCAGATCCGAGCAACTGGACCTACAAGCGTCAAGCATGGACTCTTGAGTCCACGCCGCCCGGAGAAGCCAGCGATATGGCTCAGGAAGTGTCCGATAGCTACGGCACAACCTGGCTCGACGACGTCATCGCCAATGGCGGCGGCGAAACCTACGGCATTCGCCCCGCTCTCTAGAACCCCCGAGCGAAACGTTCAGACCGCTTCGACCTCGTCGAGCCGGCCGTTGTCGACGTCGTAGACAAAGCCGCGAATGTGGTCCTTGTACGGAACGAACGGCGAAAGCCTGAGTCGTTGCATCGACTGGCGAGTGTCGGCGTAGGGGTCTTCGAACGACTCGAGCGCCCAATGCGGACGGACGCCGAGCTCCGCTTCGAGTTCGGCGTTGAAAGTCGCCTCGGTCACCTTCTGCAGGCCGCAATCCGTGTGGTGAATGAGGATGATCTCCCGCGTTCCCAAGGCGCGTTGCGAGAGTGTGAGCGATCGGATCACATCGTCGGTCACCACCCCGCCGGCGTTACGAATGATGTGGGCGTCGCCTCGATCGAGTCCGAGGATGCCAAAGATCGGCATCCTCGAATCCATGCACGCCACGATCGCGACATGGCGATGTGGATTGACAGGGAGGCCCTGGCCCTCAAAGCCTTCGGCCCAGTCAGCGTTCCTCGCAAGAAAGTCGTCGGTACTCGGTGTGAAGTCTTCGGCGTTCATGGGCACACCCTTATCGCAAATGAGTCCGTGATAGGACATGGGCATGAGTGGAGTTATGGATGGAATTCGAATTCTCGAAGTGGCGGACCACACGTTCGTCCCCGCCGCGTCAGCGATCCTCGCCGATTGGGGCGCCGACGTCATCAAGATCGAGCACGCCGTTCGCGGCGATGCCGCGCGCGGGCTCGCGCAAAGTGGGTCGGTCGACCTCAGCGGCAACGTCCACGCGATCATGGAACACGCCAATCGCGGCAAGCGCAGCCTCGGCCTCGACCTGAAGACCGAGGAGGGCCTCGCCGTCCTCCATCGGCTCATCGCGATCAGCGATGTCTTCCTCGTCAATAAGCCGCCAATCGTGCGCGAGAGCCTGAAGATCACCGAGACGGAAGTCCGAGCCCACAACCCCGACATCGTCTACGCGGCCGGCACAGCCTGGGGGCCGAAGGGGCCCGAAGGAAATCGTGGCGGCTACGACATGACTTCGTTCTGGTGCCGTTCCGGCGCAGCGATGGGTGCGTGGTACGTCGACGACGAGCGGATGCCAAGCCAACCTGGCCCGGCGTTCGGCGACTCGATGGGGGCGATGACAATCGCCGGTGGCATCAGTGCCGCCCTCCTGAAGCGCGAACGCACGGGCGAGCCCCAGTCGCTTGAGGTGTCACTCCTGGCCACCGGCATGTGGGCGATGGCGTCCGGAATTGCCATGAGCCATGTGAACGGCACCGCCTGGCGCCCGTTCGATCTCGGCAAGACGGTCTTCAACCCGCTGCTCGGCACCTTCCCGACCAACGACGGCCGGGTGGTCAATATCACCTGCCTCCAACCATTGAAATACTGGCAGGAGTTCTGTGGAGTGATCGGTCGCCCCGAGCTCATCAAAGACCCTCGGTTTGTCGACCACGAGACACTGACCGCGAACGCGGGTGAGGCGAAGGCGGTTGTCGACGAAGTGATCGGCTCGCGCTCACTCGCCGAAGTCGTCGAACTCCTCGCCAACTTCAACGGCCAGTGGACACCGGTGCTCGACTCGCTCGAGATCATCGACGACCCGCAATCGATCGCCAACGACTACGTGCAAGACCTGGAGAACGAGGCCGGCGTGCCGTTCAAGCTCGTGACCACACCCGTGCAGTTCAACGGCGCCCCGAGCCCAGTCGGTCGAGCGCCCGGATTCAACGAACACGGCGACGAGATCCTCACCGGCGACCTCGGCATGGATATGGACGAGGTCATCGACCTCAAGGTGAAGGGCGCGGTGACTTAGGCGAGGCCGAGAATCCTCGCGGCGTTGCCGCGCAGGAACGGTTCCCAAACATGGTCTCGGAACGGCACGTCGTCGAGTTCGGCGAAGATACGGTCGAGTTCGAGCGCATACGGGTGGTAGCCGCCGTAGATGATTTTCTCGGCGCCGCGGGTGTTGGCGTAGTCGATGATCGCCTTCGGGTAGTGCTTCGGGGCGAAGGCCGACGTGGAGTAGTGCAGTCCCGGCCACTTGAGCATCAGCTTCACCGCGAGCGCTTCCCACGGCTCGGCGCCATGACGGAGCACCATCACCAGCTCGGGGAAGTCGTACATCACGCGGTCGATCGCTTCGACGTGTTGGCTGTCCATGGGCACCCTCGGACCGGGCACGCCGGCGTTCACGAAGATTGGTAGACCGAGTTCCACACACGTCGCATAGACGGGATACCAGTGCGCGTCGTCGATCCGAATCGCGGGCGACGTACCACCGGGGAACGCACCAACGGCCCGGATGCCACGGGCTGAACGGTCGGTCTGGATCTGACGCACCGCGCCCATCACATCGTTGCCTTCGACGAGCGTTGAGAGTGCGAATCGGTCGGGAAACGCCTCGGCCGCGGGGATCGCCGCGGGATGTCCGAGAGCGACCAGTCCGACGCCAACGCCGTTCTTGTCCATGGCCCCGAGCGTGTCGGCGATCGCTTCAGCGATGCCGTCGTCGGGCCGGGCCGTCTCCGGAATATCGCGAAACATGTAGTCGGCCGGGTGGCGCTCACCCTTTTGTGATTCACGAACGTTCGTCGGGTTGCGATCAACATCCGCCGTCGCGCGAAACCCGATCATCGTGTCAATCGCCGAGATGTCCTGCACGCGACCCATAACTCGGGCTAGGCGACGCGGGCGAGATGGGATTGGACGGCGGCGAGCCACTCGGCTTGGTGGGTGAGTTGGGGCGAATGATAGGCACCCTCGATGATCACATGCTGGCCGTTCACGACGTTGTCGGCGAGGGCCGGGGCGTGGTCGACATAGGGGTGGTCGTGCTCCCCGGCAATCACCGTCACCGGCACATCGATGTCGCCGAGGCGATGATCGACCTGCTCAAGTTTGTTGCCGAACAGGGCAAGTCCGAGCGCTCGGGCCGCCATCGGGTCAAACGCCGCGCTCAGCTCATCCTTACGGCCCTGCCATTCGGCCGGTGTGGCTGCTTCGATCAGCAATGTCTCCGGACCGGGCGGCGCGCTCATCGGCGTGTCGGCGGTGATCGACTCGAAGAATCCCTTCACCATGGCCGCCATCTCTGGATCTTCGATCCCGAAACCCCACGCGGTCGTGTCCATCAGGATCATCGAGTTCAGTAGGTCACGTCGGGCCACGGCGAGGCGCAAGGCAACGCGGCCACCCATCGAGTGGCCAAGGAGATCGATCGGGCCGTCGACGTTTGCCGACAACCATGCGATGACATCGTCGACGATGTGATCAACGGTGTAGGTCGCTTCGTCGCCGGAGTTAGACGATCGTCCGTGACCGCGGTGGTCGATCGCAATGACCCGACGATCTTTCGCAAGCGTCGGAATATGCAGCGCGAAGTCGTGAGCCGATCCTGAGAATCCGTGGATCAGAACCAGGGTCGGTGCGTCGTCGCTCCCCCACTCATCCCACGCGAGCGAGAAACCATCAACCTCAAAACGCTTTGTGAGTTCGACCCTGTTTATGTCAACCATGTCCGGAGTGTGACCGATTCAGCCTTCGTTGACCAGCGGGACGACGTGCTCCGTGAACGCGTCGACCTGCTCAAGGTATTCGTTGAGATCGCGGGCTCGGAACTTGAGGTGAAACGTGTTCGCTCCTCCCTCACGGGCCGCTCGAAGATCCTCGACCATCGGCTCGACGCCACCGGCAAGAGCCATCACACCCTCGGGCACGTCGCCGAGGAGGTAGGTCCACGGCGGCATGTAGCCGATGTCGAAAGTGGCATCAGACCGACCCGCGGTTTCAGCGGCGGCTCCGATCGTGTCGACGATCTCGCCGTACTGCTCCTTGCCGTTGCCCATCGGGATATAGCCATCACCGACCCGGCCGGTGCGGCGCCACGAGGCCTTGCCACTGCCGCCAATCCAGATCGGAAGGTCGCCTGCGGGCTGCGGCGCAATACCGACGTCGGCGTAGTTGTAGAAGTCACCCTCGTGAGAGACGTACGTGTCGGTGAACGCGCCACGGACGGCCGCAAGTGTCTCGTCGAGGCGCTTGCCGCGCGTCTTGAAGTCGACGCCAAGCGCATCGAATTCGCTTTCGACGTGGCCGGCTCCGGCACCAAGAATCGCTCGGCCACCGGAAAGATGGTCGAGCGTGCCGAAGGCCTTAGCGGTCTGCAGCGGGTGGCGATAGGCCGCGATCCAAACGACGGAGAGCAGCCGCGTACGAGTGGTGTGGGCAGCGAGAAAGCCGAGCGTCGCGATGGTGTCGTACCAAGTGGTGGTCATCCGGGCGCAGTACTCGTTGTCGGGAATCGCGATGTGATCGCAGACACCAACGAAGTCGTAGCCCTGGTCGTCGCACCGCTTCGCGATGGCGACGAGGTCATCCACTGTCGCAGCGTCTTCCCACGGGTCGACCAGGGTCCGCGTGAGGGTCTGGATCGGAAGTTGGATGCCGTAAGACCATCCGTCGGCGGTGTTGATGGCACTCACGATTCGGGCTTCTCTTCCTTCAGCGACTTCTTGTATTCGTTGATGGCTTCCTCGGTGACGCCAACCATCTCCGCCGCTCGCGGGTAGCCCACGTAAGGCGTCGCCTGGATTAACACCTCGCGGAGCTGCTCCTCGTCGAAGTCGCCCCGCTTGAGCCCGGCCAGACACTGGATCTTCCAGGTGGAGCTGCCACCGATCGCGGCGATCACTCCCATGATGATCAGACGTCGATCCCGCACGTCGAGGGCATCACGCGTCCAGACCGCACCGAAGAGGTCCTCGGTCATGATGTCGGCGAAGTCCATGAACCCGGCCGGCACCACGGGCACGATCCCTTGATAGACGTCCTCAAGCTTGGCCGCGCCGCGCTCCCACTTCTGTTGGTCGACTTCGTGAGTCATCAGTTCTCCCCTTCGCTGGTGGGCATGCCGTAGACGAGATTCATCGCATCGCGAACGGTCTCAACGACCGGCATTGGTCGACCGGTCTCGCGGCCCAGGCTTGCGGCAAGATCAAGATCCTTCTCAGCGAGATAGATGTTGCCGGCGAGGAACTTCCCGAGCTCACCGACCTTCGTTTCCGGAGTCATTGTCACCAGCGGGTAAAAGCGTTCGGTCAGCGCGCCGAGCTGACCGACGTGGCGCCACGCGGCGAGAAGCTGTTCAGGGTCGCTGCCTTCACCGACCACGATCTGGTTCGCCGCGCTCAGCGCGGCTTGCTGGAAGTAGGTCATCACGTTGAAGGCGACCTTCATCGCCATGCCGGCGCCGACGGCACCAGCTTCGAATACGGCGCCGCCACAGCAGTCGAGTACGGAGCGAGCCGTTTCGGCGAGTCCGCCCTCGGGGATACCCGCCATGATGGAAAGGTCACCGGCTTCAGCGGCCGCGGCACCGCCCGCGACGCCGGCATCGAACAGGGCGACTTCCTTTTCCTCGGCGAGGGCCGCTAGGTCGCGGACCGTGTCCGGGTGGACCGTCGAGTGGACGGCGATTGTTGTGCCCGGCGCGCACGACTCGAGGATGCCGTTCTCGCCAGAGACGACTTCCATCACCGCAGCGTCGTCGGGCACGCAGATGCTGATGTGCTCGCAGGCCGCGGCAAGTTCCGCACCTGACGTGGCTGCGGTTGCGCCCTTCGCGACTGCAGCGGCAATGGCGTCGGGGTTGAGATCGAAGACCTGGAGGTCGAACCCGTTCTCGGCCAAACGTCCAGCCATGGCGCCACCCATGGCTCCCAATCCGATGTATCCGACGGTCGCCGACATTGCTGTCTCCTTAAGACGGGTGCGCGCCAAGGTAGACGCGGCAACCGGCCCACCGAGAATCAGAGATAGTCGAGCGGCAATGCGGTGGTTTGTTTCATCTGCTCCATCACGAAGACGGTGCGGACGTCGTAGAGGTCGACGCGGGCGATGAGTCGCTTGTAGAAGTCGTCATACGCGTCGATCGAGGGCACGACAACTTTGAGCGTGTAGTCGATCTCGCCGCTGGTCCGGTAGGCCTCGACGATCTCAGGGAGGTCGGAGATTCCGGCACAGAACGTGTCGGTCCACGCGGCACTGTGGTCGTTGGTGCGGATGTGCACGAGCGCAGTGACATTAAGGTTGAGCTTGGCCGGGTCGAGCAACGCTACTCGACCCTTGATCACCCCCGCCTTCTCGAGGTTCTGCACCCGCCTCCAGCACGGCGTTGCCGTGAGCCCGACGTGCTCGGCGAGCTCGCGGGCCGTGAGGTCGCCACGCTCTTGGAGCAATTGGAGTATTTCCCGATCAACTTCGTCCACAATCGAAGAGTATTTCATAATTATGACGATTTATGAAACAAAATCACTACATGTGGGCGAATCTCCGCAAACAACGCACAGTTCTTTCTTGCGAAAATCTCTACTCTGAACTTATGGCTGCGAACCCCTTCACCCAGCACCCCCACGACACCGGCGAGACCTTCGGCGAACACTTCGGTGTGGCAATGGGCGTGAGCCGTCAGCTCGCCGGCGCCGCGGCCGCCGCGTTCGTGCACGCCATCATGCCGAACTTCCACAAAACCACTGCGAGCGACAAGATCCAGGCGTTGAACTGCTGCCTCGAACGCCACGACCGCGATGGCCTCAAGAAGAAGGCAACACTTCAGGTTGTCGACGGGGCGGCCTAGCCGCCTCCGTCACCACTTGTCGGCGGCAGTCCCCACTCGGTCGTACTTCGGGCCCAACATCACGCCGAGTTGACGGGCTTCGCCCGCTTCGAGATCGATGCCCGGCCGACCGTGAGCAAAGCGGAAGTTGTCGAACACGGCGACCTCGCCCTGACGCCAATCAACCTTGATGCCGAACCGGTCGTACTGCGACACCATCTGCAGCAGCTCGTCACGGCTGAACTCTGAGTCATCGCCAAAGGTCATATGCAGCGGACGTTCGCTGTGCGGAAGATGCATGACCATCGGCCAGCCGTCGAACCACATGCCGTGATCGGCGATCGAGCAATAGAACAGATTGCGGTCGGTGACCGGGTCGTACTCAAACGCATCGCAGTAGTACTTCGTCTTCAGCAATCGATCAGGACCCCACGCGGTGAGCAGGCCGCGCTCAGCCGCATAGGCCTCGGCCTCGGCCGGGTCGTCGGTGAACATCGACAGCTGCCAATGGTTGTAGACGCCAATCTCAAGCTTGTCCGCAAACGCTTCGCGGTCGGTGAGATTGCGGTGGTAACAAACGCCGAGTTCCTTCAGCTTCTGACCAAGCTCGGTCGAGAGCATGTAGTCGGTGCTGGCAAGCCCATCGGAGAAATACGTGGCGCCGCGATCCGGCACCGCTTCCTTACACAAGAACGCGAGCGCCCGCGTGCTCTTGGCCACGTAGGCCATCTCGTGGTGGTAGTGAAGATGAGCAGAGAGAGGCGCGCCCACTTCAAACACGTTCTTCTCGAGCGACTCGCGCGGATTACTTCCGCCCTCATACACCATCTCGCCCGGCAGGCAATGCTTCGCAAGCGTTCGCATGTCGGAGAGTTCCGTGAGGCCGGTGTTGCGCACGTGCACAAGTCCGACCTCGTCATAAACACGCCGCATCTCTCGAGCCAACAGACAGTTGGCCTCAAGGTTCGCCGCGCCACCCGCGTCGATCTCATAACGATCGATCGAGATGGCCGGCGTGCCGTTCCACCATTCGGGAACAATGATGTCGTCGAGACGACGATCAAGTTCCGGTGGTGCCTGAAGGAAGTCGATCGACTTCGTCGCTGTCATATGCCTGCTCCGCATTTCGCTCGGTGGGCGAGTCCCGATGGGGTGCAGATCTGCGTGATCTGAATCCCGATGAATGTTGTCGGGGATCGTAGCGCACAGTTAGCCGATTGCTCAATAGGGAATTTTTGGTATCGCAGTTTCACCCTTCCCAGACCCACGGGCCAGACTACGAAGATGAGTTCACGCGACGACTCCGACCACAGTTCCGCTCACCACAATTCCCCTCACCACATCGTCATCTCCGCCGACACACACTGCGGCGCTGACCTTCTCGGATACCGCCCGTATCTGGAGGAGAAGTACCACGCCGAGTTCGACGAGTGGGCCGCATTCATGGCGGACGACCACCAGCGCCGCAAGGCCGCGTACAAAGACATGGAGCGGTCGCCGATGGAAGTCGGGGTCGACGGCGACCCCGACGAGTTCGGCTACCGCAACTCTTCTTCGGAGCAACGCCTGCGTGAACAAGAGGAAGACGGCGTGATCGCCGCCGTCCTCTTTCCCAACACCCAGCCACCCTTCTCCCCGCCGGCATCCACCTCGTTCGAGGCGCCGCCTTACTCCGACAACTTCGAGAACCGCTGGGCTGGGCTGAAGGCGCACAACCGTTGGCTCGCCGACTTCGTGAGCCAAGCTCCCGAGCGCCGCGCCGGCATCATCCAGATCTTTCTCGGCGATGTCGAAGGTTCGGTCAAGGAAATCGAGTGGGCCGCTGAGCAGGGTCTGCGCGGCGGCATTCTCGTGCCGGGCGCTCCACCGGACTCACCGTTCGAACCGCTCTACTCTGCGAAGTACGAGCCGATATGGGCCGCGGCTGCCGCGCACGGCATGCCGCTGAACCATCACGCGGGCGGTGCCACACCAAATTTCGGCAACCACTTCCCCGCCTCGCTCGCGATGTTCATGCTCGAGGTTCAGTGGTGGACCCAGCGAGCGCTGTGGCACCTCATGTTCTCCGGCGTGTTCGAGCGTTACCCCGACCTCCCCTACATCATCACCGAGACCGGCACCTCCTGGGTGCCGGACACACTCGCCAAGCTCGACAGCTTTCATCACCGCATGAAGTTCTCGCAGTACGGATCCGAATCGATCTTTGGTGGCCAAGCGGTTGCGCAGATGTCGCTCACCCCGACCGAGTACTTCAACCGTCAGTGCTACATCGGAGCGTCGTTCCTGCGCCCGGCCGAAGCCGAGATCGCTCGCGGTGTCGGCATCGAGCGTGTGATGTGGGGTTCCGACTACCCGCACATCGAGGGCTCGTACCCCCACACCCATGAGCATCTGCGCCTCACCTTCGCGCAGATGACCCGTGAAGAAACCACGATGATGCTGACCGACAACGCGGCGAAGATCTACAACTTCGATCTCGACGCATTGCGCCCCCTCGCCGAGCAATTCTGTCCGACGAAAGACTTCGTCGAGACACCAATCGACTATGCCGACATCCCCGAGCGCGCCAAAGGCTGCCCGGGCATGAACCCCCTCAACCAGGTCCAGGAGGTCGCATCATGAGCGACGACGGAGTTCCACCCGACGGTACTTCTCTCGACAATATTGGTCCGCTCGAAGTCGACGGCACCGTTGCCGTCGTCACCGGCGGCGCGGGCGGCATCGGTAAGGGCATCGTCGGTGCACTGCTGCGCGCCGGTGCCACCGTCGTAATTGCCGACATCGAAGCCGAGACCATCGCCGCGACCGTCGAGGAGTTCTCCTCTCTGGGGAACGTCAGCGGTGTACAAACCGACATCACCGATGAAGCGTCGGTCAAGGCCCTCGCCGATCAGGTCTACGCCGCCCACGGCAAGGTCAACCTGCTCTACAACAACGCTGGCGTCACCTCCGGTGGCGGCGGCAAACCCTGGCAGCAGGAGCCCAACGATTGGCGCTGGTGCTTCGGCGTCAATGTGTTCGGCACCGCAATCTGCGTGTCGGAGTTTGTCCCGCGGATGCTCGAAGGCGGTGAACCCGGTCAGATCATCAACACGTCGTCGGGCGACGGCGGCTTTGCTCCGGTGCCGACGGCGTCGGTCTACGCCGCGTCGAAGGCCGCCGTCAGCTGCTTCACCGAAGCGTTACACCACAACCTGATCATGGAAGACACCCAGCTCCGCGCCTCAGTCTTCTACCCGGCCGGAGGGCTGCAGCGCACCGGCTTGTTCACCGCGAGTCGCAACCGCCCCGACGAGCTCCAGCGGGTCGGCGAAGGCACGGGCCGCAAGAGCATGACTTTCGACGAGATGAAGGCGATGCTCGAGAAGGCTGGCCGCGTCGTCGTCGAGGCCGACCTCGATGCACAAGGCGACTTCGTTGTCAGCGAAACTGCCGCCCGCCGCTACATCATCACGATGAGCCTTGGCGACACGGTCCAGCTCCTTCACCGCCGCGCCGACGCCATCGGCAATCTCAACGTCCCCCCCCACCACGGCATGCCCATCTGATCTTCTGTGAACGGAAACCGGCGCATACCGCCGGTTTCCGTTCACAGAACATGGGGACTTTGGGATGGATGAGTCGGCAGTGGACGAGGTAGTGGCGTTTGCGCAGGTGGGGCGATTGCAGGCTGCCTATGCGGATGTCGTCACGCGACAGGCGTGGCCTGAGCTGCATGATCTCATGCGACCGGATTGTGTGATCACGGTCAACCTCGTCGACAGGGCCATCGACTTCAACGGCCCGCAGGCCATCGGCGATTTCATCGCCGGCCAGCTCGAACAGTTCGACTTCTTCGAGTTCGTCATCCTCAACACGGTGATGGACATCGACGCACAAGCCGGCGTGGCCGCGGCCCGGATGTATATGCAAGAGGCCCGCCAAACAACCGACGAGGGCCGCCGCTCGGACACGTTTGGCGTCTACCACGACCGATTCGAACGAGACGACGACGGTCGCTGGTGGTTTGCCCGACGCTTCTACCAGTCCTACGCGCGCACTAATCCCGCCGATGCCGCCACCGACCTCGTGGTTTTCGATGTGCCGACGCTTGACCTCGCGGATATCCGCCAGGGCGGCAACGGCGTCAGCTGAGGGTCACCACTCGGCGGCGATGCCTACCAGGATGCGCGGCATCCACAAGTCGTACATCGAATCGTCGCCATAACTCTCGTTGTTCAACACGACGATGCTCATCAGCTGTTGGACGGCCAGCCCGCGATAGGCGGCGGCAACCGTCGCTCGCAGATCGGCGCCGTCGATCTCGACACCATTGCGGGCCAGAGCACCCTCGTAGCGTTCGAGCAGCTCATGGCGGGCACCGATGCGGTCGGTGCCGAGACAGCTGCTGAGCAAATAGGCGACGTCGTAGCCCGGGTGGGCGTGGCCGGCGAGCGACCAATCGAGCAAGACGACTTTGCCGTCGGCGCCATAGAGAATGTTGTCGGATCGCGGATCGCCGTGGATCATCGTGATCTTCTGATTGACCCGAGCGACATCTTCAGGGAATCGGTCGAGCGCCTCACGAAGCGCGGCAACATCGGCGACGGTGAGCCAATCCGCCCAGAGCTCCTGAGCCAGAGCGAGACAACGCTTGCGGCCCACGGTTTGGTACAGACCCGGCGTGGTGGTGAGCACCGCACGGAAGACATCGTCACCGTGCAGGCCGCCGACGTGCCAGAAGGCGGCGTGGAGCGCAGCCAACTCTTCAAGCGCGGCCGCGAGCTGAGCGTTATCGGGTGGCGACGTCAGGTCGTAGACAGTGGTGTCGCCGCCGAGATCCTCGATGAGGAGGGCGTAACGACGCTTCGACGCTCGCATGAACTTGGCGACATCGGCCGTGACCTTCAGTTGCACGCGATCGGGCAGCGCATCAATCAGACGCGACATTCGCGGGCCCGTGTGTTTCGCACCCTTTGTGTCGTAGTCAGCGCCGAGATAAGCAGGCGTCGGACACGGCAAACGGTGGGCGTACCTTTGGTAGAAACGAATCTCGCGGGCATAGGCGTCAAACGCTTCAAGCATTCCGCGCGTCGGTCGATCAGTCGTGGGGAACTTCGCGATCACACTCGACGGTGCATCGGGTGCGTCTTCGTACTCGAGCAGGACCCTCACGGTGTCGCCGGTAAAGCCGGTCCCGCCACCACTCAGCGGTCGGACGGTAACCGACCGGACGCGGCCGTTCGGGAGCACGCCAGCGTCGCGCATCACGGTGGTCACCCACTCGGGTGTGAGTTCAGCCGGGGAAGCAGGAATGAAGGACGGCACGGGGTCGAACAGTAGCTCGCGACCCCGCTCGGACCGGAGGCACGTGTCTCAATCCCCTACGCTCCCGAAATGACCACGATCCAGACGGTGACCGGACCCATCGACAGCAGTCAACTGGGCCGCACCCTGATGCACGAGCACCTGACCGTGGGTTATCCGGGTTGGGAGTCCGCCACGAACGAACCGTTCGACCGGGCCGCCGCCACGCGGTTCTGTATCGAGCGAGTCGAGTCGATGCAGTCGCTTGGGTATCAGTCAATGATCGACCCGTGTCCAAACGATCTCGGCCGCGACCTCGAACCCATGGTGGCCGTCGCCGAGGCGACCGGTTTCCAGATCATCTGTGCGACCGGCCTCTACAAAGAGCACGAGGGCGGACACGCCCACTGGAAGTTTCGGGCTCGCTATGAAGACGTCAGCGAGGTGATGGCAGAGTTGTTCATTGGCGAACTGACCAATGGCATCGGGTCGAGCGGCGTTCGAGCAGGCCTGATCAAGGTGGGTACTGGTCTCGGCGATCTGACGGAACATGAAGCCGCAGTGTTCGCCGCGGCGGCAACGGCTGCGGCCCAGACGGGCGCACCGATCACCACCCACACCGAAGACGGAACCCTCGGCGACCGGCAGCAAGCGGTGTTGACGACGGCGGGCGTAGCGCCCGAGCGGGTGATCATCGGCCATTCGTGTGGTTCGACCGACACCGACTACCACCTGCGCATCGCCCGCGGCGGCAGCTATCTCGGCTTCGACCGATTTGGCATTCCGACCGTGAGTGACGACGACCGGGCCGCCGCCCTGAGCCGGCTTGTCGGTCATGGCGCCGGTGACCGAATCGTCGTGTCGCATGACTCCGTGTGGTGCTGGAAAGGCAACCCGTGGCCACCGGGTCTCCGCGACCGCATTGCTGACCAGTTCGTGCCCACTCGATTCGACGAGGAGATCATCCCGAAGCTCCGGGACCTCGGGATGACCGATGCGGCAATCGACCGGCTGACACATCACAATCCCCGTCGTTACTTCGAAGGAACACCCCTCCCCAAGCTCGAGGCGAAGACATGACCGACGAACTCGCCGACCACCCACTGTTTGAACAACCACTGTCTGAACAACCACTGGCTGCTGACACCGTTGGGCTCTTGGAAGGGCTGACGACCACCCGGTCGATTCGTCGCTACACCGACGAACCCATTCCGCCGAAAGACCTGCGCGACATCCTGTTCGCCGCCTCGCGAGCACCGAGCGGATCGAATCGTCAGCCGTTTCGGTTCATCGTGCTCACGAACGGCGAGATCGCCCGGGAGGCAAAAGCCATTGTCGGCCGGGGTGCACGGGCAGTGTGGTCAGCCAAGCGTACGAACGAGGGTTACGACAAGGGGTCGGGTAACGACCCCAACTCACCAAAGGCGCGAATGGCGCGCTCGATGGAACGTTATGTCGACCAGATGGAGACGGTTCCGGCTCTCGTCCTCCCGTGCTTCGTCCGGCACCGAGCACCCTCTCCAACGGAGGGCGCCTCGGTCTATCCGGCGTGCCAGAACCTTCTTCTCGCGGCGCGTGCACTCGGCTACGGAGGTGTCATCACGATCTGGCATGCATACGTCGAAGAGGAGCTCCGTGCTCTCCTCGAGATTCCTGACGAGGCAACGATAAGCGCCACAATTACTCTCGGCCGCCCCGAAGGAAACCACGGCCCCGTGCGCCGAGTCCCACTCTCTTCTTTTGTCTACGACGGCAAGTGGGGCGACCAGGCTCCATGGGCGATCGATCCGCCCGGCACTCGCCACACGGGCGCGGGACCACCGCCGGCGACTACTAGCTGAACGACTCGCCAACAAGCGTTTCCGACATCGCCCATAGCCGCGCCGCAGCCTCGAGATCTGCGGCATAGGGCGCCGGTTCGGCGAATTCGACGTTGTCGAGATATCGACCGCCGACACCTTCCATGTCGGGAGAAACCGCGCAATAGATCGACGTGGCCGCACCCTGTTCGATCGTCTTGAACTTGGGAAGCCCACCGCCGGTGCCCGCCTCCGCTCGTGCCGCAGCTCGCCGTCCGAGTTCTTCCATGTCGTCTCCACCCATGTGACGGGCAAGGTCCGTCATGATCATCCCGGGGTGCACCGCGTTCGAACGAAGGCCCGCCTCAGCGAAGCGACGGTCGAGTTCGAGAGTGAACAAGATGTTGGCGGTCTTCGACTGTCCGTAGGCCTCGAATTTGTCGTACGGCGCATCATCGAAGTTCGCGTCGTCCCATCGGACATCGCCGAAACCGTGCCCGGCGCTTGACACGTTCACTATTCGCGCCGGCGATCCCGCAAGCAGCGCGGGCATCAGAAGATTGGTGAGCAGGAAGTGGCCGACATGGTTCGTGCCGAACTGGGTTTCGAACCCATCAGCGGTGCGGCCTTCCGGGGTGAACATCACGCCCGCGTTATTGACGAGAATGTTGATCGCGTCGTGGCGCTCGAGAATGGCGGCCGCACCCGCCCGCACCGTGCCGAGATCAGCGAGATCGAACGGTTGGATCTCGAGCGACGCCGAAGGTACGGACTCGCGGATCGCAGCGGCGGACTCCTCACCCTTTTCCGCTGAGCGGCCGCACACAATCACGTGGGCTCCCGCGCTGGCGAGCGCGCGGGCGGTCTCGCGACCCAGCCCGGTAGTCGCGCCGGTCACAACGGCGATGTTTCCCTCCAGATTGATTCCGGCGATGACTTCAGCGGTGGTCGTTTCGAATGCCATGACTGCCTCTTGAGCTTGGAGTGGATCAGTGGGAGCCTGCCACGGCTCTGTTCGGGTGGGAAAGCTCATGG
>Ga0114997_10002035_pt1 | contig 16518 bp, 10 predicted proteins | sample ArcticOcean_MG_C_2_FD_87045 | JGI IMG/M metagenome (GOLD analysis project Ga0114997, IMG submission 87045) | Marine microbial communities from western Arctic Ocean - ArcticOcean_MG_CB4_136 | ecosystem: Environmental > Aquatic > Marine > Oceanic | place: Arctic Ocean: Canada Basin | collected...
AGTCTTGGTCGTACTTCTCTCGAATCATCCGTTCGTCGATTTCGCTCGCGCGGTGCAAGTCGCCGCTCGAATCGAATTTGATAGACTTGTAAAATCGTTCGCGCCCTGGCGCGCTGTTGTTAAACGCCGGAGGAGCGGTGGGCGATTTATATTTGGTGTTGTTTTCGTTCGCGCTGGTGGTGGTTTTATTCGTCGCATTCGCCCCCATGTTGTGATGAATTTTTTCTTTTCCTCTTTACTGAAAGACTCAAAATATCTCCCAATAAATATCCCGTTTTTTGCTTTTTTTTCTTCTGACTTACTCCCTTTTTGGTGATTACGACGATTCGGTCCTTTTTACGCGCGCACTTTCGTTTCGATGAAACGCCTTTTCGCGAAGTGCAGAACCACTCAAACTGGGATCGAACGGATGCAATGGAACGCAAGGAGCGTCGAAGATCTTTTTTTACAAAGGGTTCCGAAAGCCTTCTCTTCGTCGCACTCCCGGATGTGAAAATTCAACGGCAAAAGCTCTCCTCTTTTGGCTCGTAAAAAGTGCAACAATTCCGCTTTTTTTGCCTTGAGAAATTTCGATCGCGCGCGCTCACACAATTCAACAACTCCCAACACTCTCGTATCGTCGCGACCAATGAAAACGAGATGTGAGCGAGAATTCGAGCAAAGCAGGTCGTGAAAGATTTCTTTTCGGTTGTTGGTTTTTGATTTTATGCGCGCCACTTCTCTTCTCGACGCGTAGTTTTGTTCTCTCTGATGACGATGCGGCAAAGTCTTTGAACAGTTATATGTATTGAAAATGTATTGAGGAAGAACGAGGAACAAAAGTGAGGGAACTCTTTTTTTTACTAAAACCCTAAACTATTTTTTCTCAACTCCTCCCCGAGAGAATGCGACAGCGAGCGCAAAAGAGGGGATAAAAAGAGAGAGAAACGACGAGACTTTTCTTCGGTTCGTAGTTGCGCGGGTTGAGGCGTATTTATATACATAATCAACACACGCACAGTCAGAGCCGGTACTTTTTTGGAAGTTTGAGACGTTTGAGAAGAAGTTTGTGTCTGAGAAAATACTACACTTACTCTGCGTATAAATAATGTCAACAGCATCCGAGGCAGTCGCATCCGTCGGGGGAAAAGTAGCGCATCGTTTGCAGGTGTTTTTTAGCAACCGCCACGTGGTTGGCCGAGTCGTTCGACCGGCGGACGGGCACATCGTCGCTTCGGCGTCCACGTTAGAGGATAGGAGGAGGATCGCGAGGAGGAAGATAGGAGACGAAAATAATAAGAATAGTAATACGAGTAATAGCACTGATGATGATGAGAAGAAGAGCAACCCAGAAGAAGGAAAAGGAGAGGGAAGAGAAAGACTCGCGTCGACGTCGGATAAAAGCGCGTGTAAACACATCGGGAAACTCTTAGCCGAACGATTGAAGAAAATCCAGTTAGATGCGATCAATTTCGAAGGCTTGCAATCGAACACGTCGAAAAAGAACGAAAAGTACAGCGGGAGAATACGCGCGAGTTTCCAGCCGAAGAGGAAACGGTTCGGCGGGAAGCTCTCCGCGCTGTTGGAAAGTTTGAAGGAAAACGGCGTTGAAATTCACTAGGATGAAGAAGAATTGAAGAAGAATTACTTAAGCATCGTTTACGAGTGCGTGTTTTTGCTGCGCGTTTCCCTCCTTTCTCGCTTTTTCTCTCTCTCTCTTTCGATGATGGTGTTTGTCAGGCGTCGGTTGTCCTTTTTCCCTCTACTCTCGAAAGCTCTGAACGGAATGGAATCGACCCCCCACACAAAAAATCATCTCTTCACGCGCGGCACGCGATTTCATCGAGAGCGCGGAAGGAAGGCAGTGGTGATACGAAGAAAATGAACGAGTTCGAAGAGCTCGCGACGGAAAAGTCCAAGGAGAAGCACAAAGGAGAAAAAAAAGCGAAGAAGGAGAAGAAGACGAAACGAGAGCGAGAAGAGGACGACGACGGCGCCGACGGTTTCGGTGAAGAAAGAAGAAAGAAACGAAAAGAGAAGAAGAGAGATAAAAACGATGATAAAAACGATGATAAAAAGAGCAAGGACAACGAGAACGAAATGCACACGTTGTTTTTCGGTCAAATGCCGTTCGATACGAAAGCGAAGGATATCGCGCCGTGGTTGAAAGCGAACTTGAACAGACAAGGATGTGGACGAGATATTGGGCAAATCCGAATGGCGGGAGGCGACGGCGAAGGGACGCCGGGGAAGCAGAAAAAATTTAAAGGGTTTGCGTTTGTGGATTTTACCACCGCGAAAGCCGCGAAGAAAGCGATGAAGTTACACGATACTCTGTTCAGAGGCAGACCGGTGACGGTGGAGAGATGCGAACGTAAGACGTATCAAGAACCGAAGTCGGTGAGACGCGCGAAAAAGGAGGAAGGGAAAGAAGTGAACACGAAAGAGGAAGGGAAAACGAAGAGAGAAGGATTGAAAGTGTTGACTGCACCAGATGATGTGGAGGTGGTGATTAAGCACGCGTGCGAGAATAGCGAAGGAACGTTGAGGGAGAGCGATTTCGACGATCGATTGAAGTCGTTTTTGGGTTTGCTTCCGAGAGACGTGTGCGAGAAAGCGGCGAACGAAATTCGCAAGTTCACGACGAATAAGAATAAGAAAGAGGTTAAGAATAAAGGAGCGTTTTATATGGGGATTGTGAGGAAGATTTCAAACGCGTGTTGGCAGAAAAAAGCGGCGAAGGATAGCATGGAATAGAAGTATATAGATATGAGTGAGTGATATGGAGTATTACAACAATATTAGTCCCTTTTGTTAATAAAAGTATATTTTTGCCGCGCTGTTTGTTCGTGTGAAAGTGAATGTATGTGTGTTTCTATTGTTTTTTTATACGTGTTCGTTGGAGACTTCGACGACTCTGGAAACGTACTCTTCTCCGTACGTGTACCCGACTCTTTCGATGTCTTCTTCCAAAGCAAAAACGGCAACCGTTCTAGACGGGATGTACGCTTGGAAACTCGCCGGGCGACCGTTGTGCGCGGTAGAGTCTGCGATGTAGCTGCCGTCGTGGTGCGTGGACAAGTTGTCCCAACCGCCAAACTCGGGGTTGTCCGAACTCAAGACCAACTTATACTTACCAGCTTTCTTGCAACCGATGCGGTAGTCCGAGTACGAGTTGACTGGGTGCCAGTTGAAGACAAAAACGCAATCGCCTCTTTCGAACGCAATCATCTTGTCGCCGTCGTCTTTCAAGCTCGTGTATTGGTGGTTGCTCGCCATGTATTTGAAGAAACCAGCGACGCGGTTCATCTTCGCGTCAAACGCTTCCAAGAATTTGTATCTCAAGTGGTCTGTTTCAGGTAAATCAAAGCGTCTGCGGCACAAGTGGTAGGAGTTACCGTTACCCGGGATGAATTCACCGGTCGAGGCTTCCACGCGGTCGCCTCTGGGAAAATCAATCCACTCCGGGTGACCGAACTCGTTGCCCATAAAGTTCAAGTAGCCTTCGCCGCCCAAACCCATGGTGAACTGACGAATCAACTTGTGCAAAGCGATACCTCTGGTAACGACCGCCGAATCCGGCGATAACGTGGACATGTTCGTGTACATTTCCGCGTCCATAAGCCAAAACGCCGTCGTTTTATCCCCGACCAACGCTTGATCGTGCGATTCCGCGTACGAGATGCACTTCTCTCCATATCGGCGGTTCTCCATGGTAAACACCAAGTTGCCCATTTCCCAGTTTTCGTCCGAACCCCATTCGGATAAGACTTCGACCCATTTATCCGCGATGGCCATTTGTAAGCGATAATCGAAACCTACACCACCTTCTTGCACCGGTCGGCACAACGTGGGCATACCGGAGACATCTTCTGCGATGGTCGTGACCTTACCGTCGTACAAAGTGTGCAACATATCGTTCGCCAAGGCCAAGTACACCATGGCGTCCACATCCGTGGCCATGCCAAAATATTCGTCGTAATTACCCGTAAACGCAACTTGTAAACCGTGGTGTTTGTACATCATAGACGTGACGCCATCGAAACGGAAACCGTCGAATTTGAACTCTTCCATCCAGTATCGCAAGTTGGACAACAAAAATCTCATGACTTCCCACTCGCCGTAGTTGAAGCATCGAGAATCCCACATCCAGTGGTAGCCTTGCGGTCCGCTGTGGAAGTATTGTCCGTCGGAGCCGTCAAACATATTGATACCATCGGTAACGTTCGAAGAAGAGTGCGAGTGAACCAAATCCATCAAAACAGAAATACCCATGGAGTGCGCTTTATCCACCAAATACTTCAACTCGTCTGGCGTACCGCATCGAGAGGAAACGCCAAAAAAGTTCGTCACGTGGTAACCAAAAGACGCGTAGTACGCGTGCTCTTGAATCGCCATTAGCTGGACCGCGTTGTACCCTAAGTTTTTAATTCTTGGCAAAACCTCATCCGCGAAGGCGATGTAGGAGTTGATTTTCGGCTCTCTCGAGGACATGCCGACGTGTGCTTCGTAAATTCTCAACTCTTCCGGAGCATCCGGTCTCGACCATTTCATTTCGTATTGCTCTTCTTTCGGCGGATCGTAGTAAATGCCATCGAAAGGAATGTTCCCCGGCGCTTGCACGGCGAACTTGATCCACGCCGGAATCTTGTCGACCCATGAACCGTCTTGCGTTTCCAAATGAATCTTCACTCTCGAGCCGTGCGGAATACCCGGCGACCCGTCCGCATTCGGCGGTACCGTCACTTCAAACACACCAAAATCGTTCTTGGTCATCCAAACTCCGTTCGCGTCGGTGGCCCAGTTGTTGAAGTCGCCAAACAAGCACGCCGATTTCGCGTTCGGCGCCCACTCTCTGTACGTAATCTCTCCGGTTTCCTCGTTTCTGTTGAAACCCATCTTCTCGTAGCCTCTGGAGAAACCTTCAATCCCTCCTTCTTCGTTGTCTTCGATCGCTTGTCTCAGGTTTTTGAATTTATCCCATCTGTGGCCCAAGTGGCCTTTGTGGCCCGCCAACGTGCCGTCTACCGCGCAAACGCCGAAACCGTCGCCTTCCAACTGCGGGAACTTGAAGCCGCGGTGTCTCTTCGGATCCTCGGTCAATACCGGGACGCCAAACGCGGAAACGGCGCCAGATCCGGCCGATTTTGCCGGAGTAGCAGCAGCGACCGGCTTTGGCGCCGTCGCAACCGCCGTGGCGGCTGCCACCGTCGCCTCTTCAGCCGCTTTCTCCTCCTCCAAACTCATGCGAAGCTTCTCGTTCTCCTTGGCGAGTTCTTCAATAGCTTGCACGATGTCGTCGAGATCGACGTCATCTTCCGAAGCTTTAACGACGACCGAAGATTGGCGACGACCAAAGGCGCGAGACGTGGACGATCCTCCTCGTTGCTTCTGTTGCTGCTGCGCGCGCGTCTGTGCCCGTGTTTTGTTGGATGAAGATTAGAAACACGAAAAGTCAGTCGAACACTCTTCTAAAAAGATTAATGGATATGCGTGCGAAATTCGGAAGGCGAGTGCGACCACTCGCGAACGCGCACACTCGCGCGAGTTACACGCGTTTCCTCCTTCCCATCTTCCTCCGCGTAAAAGTGAAGTCAAACCTCCCGCACGGACACATCTACCTCTCTCAAAACCCAAAAACCCGCGCGCATTTAGGCGCAGAAAATATCCGCGAGAAAGCACAAGATGGAAAAGAATAAAAAAAAGAAAGCGAGGGAGAAAAAAAAAATCAATCACGCACCGCGCTGCTTCGCGCGCACAACAACGCCGAAGACGCTTGGAACCCTTTCGCGAGAAGAGAGGAGGAGGACATGTTTATATTCTCTTCTTAAGAGAATAAAAGGGGTACTTTGCGACGTTCGCGTGTGCGGTAAGTGTGAGGAAATTCGAATAGATTTGAGTAACTGTCGCTCTCAGTGTATGGTCTCTTGCGCTTCGTTTGAGAGCCACTAGTTTTTTTTCCCTAAAACAACCTTGAGAGAGCGAGCGAACGAGAACCGAACGAAACGAAACGGTATTAAATTTGAATCGATCATTGGGTATCACACACACGCTTGTAATCGCGTGTTTTGTTTTCTCCACTGACTGTGTGCGGGCACACGTTTTTCGCACACACGCACACACACACACATCTTTTTGTTCCTCTCTCGCGCTCAACTCTATCCCTCTCTGGATTTAACTTTTGATCCCGCGAAACTAAAATCGAACAACAGTCGTCGCGGAGAAGAACAACGCAACTCCAGAGAGTACGCGCGGAGGAGACGAAGAGAAGTGTTAAAGCGCGCTCGCAGAGAGGCGGTTTCGGAAGAGAGATTGGATTTAGATTTACGTTTTCCCTCGTTGGAGTTTCTCTCTCTCTCTCTATCTCCCGCGCGCGCAAAACAGATTCAAAGCACGGACGCGCACCACATACCGAGAATATCATCGTTGTCTCTGTCCGTCGTCGTCGTCGTCGTCTTACAAATCGTAAAAACATGTGGAAACTGGTCTGCTCGGAACCAAATTTGGATGCGGAGAAGAAACTGCAAACGTTGAACGCGCACGTCGGTCGGCAAACGTGGGCGTTCGACCCGAACGCGTCCGAAAAGGACATCGAGAAGCAAAACCAACGTAGGAAAGAGTTTCGAGAGAACAGGTTCGTTCAAAAGCACAGCAAAGATGCGCTCATGAGAGACGCGTTCGATGCGCGACGGGAAGAGAGGAAGAGAGAGAGGAAAACGACGCCGCCGAGCGCGGACGGCGGCGTCGCGGACGAATTCGCGGTCGAGAAGGAAACGAAACGGGCGCTCAAAGCGGGCGTGGAGTATTACCAAGGACAACAACATCCAGACGGACACTGGCCGTCGGATTACGGAGGACCGATGTTTCTCATGCCTGGATTAATCATAGCGATGAAAATTATGAAGAAAGAGAAAGAGATGTTACCGGCGCACGTGAAAGTGGAAATGAAACGGTACTTGGAAAATCACGTCAACGAGGATGGCGGCGTTGGGTTGCACATCGAAGGACACTCGACGATGTTCGGTTCGGTGTTGACGTACGTCGCGTTGCGGTGTTTAGGTGAAGAGCTCGAATCTTCGGAAACGTTGAGGAAGATGCAAGAGTGGATTAAAGTAAGAGGCGGGGCGACGAAAACGCCGAGTTGGGGTAAGTTTTGGTTAGCGATGTTGGGATGTTACGAGTGGAAAGGTTTAAATCCAATTCCTCCTGAGTGTTGGTTGCTTCCGTATTGGTTTCCAGCGCACCCGGGGAGATATTGGTGTCACTGTAGGATGGTGTATTTACCGATGTCGTATTTGTACGGCAAACGCGCGCAAATCGAAGCCGGGAACCCGGTCAGCGAGGCGCTGAAGTTGGAATTGTACTGTCAAGAGTACGACACGATTAACTGGAACAAAGCCAGGAATGAATGCGCGAACGAAGATTTATATTACCCGCATCCGATGTTGCAAGACGTGCTATGGGGCACGCTTTCAAAAGTCGAACCTATTTTACACCGTTCGCCTTTGCGCAAATGGGCGAACAGAGAAGCGCTGAAGCACGTGGTGTACGAAGACGAAAACACTCGATACGTGGACATTGGTCCAGTCAACAAAGTGTTCAACTGCTTGTGCAGATACTTTAGCGGCGACGCAGAAGGCGTGGAGAAACACATGCCTCGATTTTGGGACTATTTATGGGTCGCCGAAGACGGTATGAAAATGCAGGGATACAACGGCAGTCAACTCTGGGATTGCGCGTTTGCGGTTCAAGCGATTGAAGCGACCGGGTTGGCAAAAAACTTCAACGAGTGTTTGCGCGACGCCGCTAAGTATATCGACGACAGTCAAGTTAGAGATGACGCGCCGGAACTGAAGAAATATTACCGACACATCTCCAAAGGCGCGTGGCCGTTTAGCACTAGAGACCACGGATGGCCCATTTCCGATTGCTCCAGCGAAGGTTTAAAAGCCGCGCTATCGCTGATGGATATGGAAGATCAAGGTTTGATTAAAATTGACCCAAAAAACAAAATAGCAGTCGATCGATTAGCGGATTGCGTAAATGTAATTCTGAGTTATCAAAACACGCAAAGATTTGGGTTCAAGCCTCAAGGCAGCGGCGGATGGGCGACGTACGAAAACACTCGAGCCGGTAAGTGGGTAGAAATTTTAAACCCGGCGGAAACGTTCGGGGACATCATGATTGATTACCCGTACGTGGAGTGTTCGTCGGCATCTATCCAAGCGATTTCCAAGTTCGCTAAACGGTTTCCGGACCACCCGATTGTGCCACGCATTGAAAAAGCGCGCAAAAGCGGCCGAAACTTTTTGAAGAGCATTCAAAAAGAAGACGGGAGCTGGTACGGTTCGTGGGCGATTTGTTTCACCTACGGCACGTGGTTTGGTGTTTTAGGTTTGATTGCGACCGGGTCGACGTATGACACGTGCCCACACTTGCGTAAAGCGGTGCAGTATTTACTCTCCAAGCAACAAGAAACCACCGGCGGATGGGGCGAAAGCTATCTCTCGTGCGAAAAGAAAGTCTATCACCAACTCTACGAAAAAGACGGGAAAACCGAGTTTGCGCACTGCGTCAACACCTCGTGGGCTATGCTTGCCTTACTCGCCACTGGTCAAGAGAAGAGAGACGCCGCGCCGTTGCGCAAAGCCGCCGCGTGCTTGCTCAAAAAGCAACTCCCAGACGGCGATTGGCCGCAGGAAAATATCATGGGCGTATTCAACAACAACTGCATGATTACGTACGCAAACTATAAGAACATCTTCCCGCTGTGGGCGTTGGGTAAATTCGCAAAAGAATAATAATGACAATAATAATAATGATAATTAAAACCAATCAATCACAAATACCACTTCACTCGTTCGTCCGCTTTCAACTTCGCCATAATATTAATCACCTCTTCCCCATTCATCAAAACAACCGTCATGTTTGCGCTGCAATACTTTCCGTTTTTACTCAAGTTACTCGTCACGTTTTCCGGATGCACTTTCCTCCCGTCGCCCAACGTATCTTCCACGAGTTTCACCATATCTCGAACAAACTCCGGGGAATTAATCCCAATCGCTTGAAATTTTCGCTCGGACGGGTACGTGTTCACTTTCTCGTCCAACTCGCGCCACTCTTCGGACGTGCCCGGTCCCATCACCGTATTCGATCCGCCGCCGCCGCCTAACGAAGCAGCCGACCCCCCAGGCGGCGGATTTGCCGCATTCTCCACGATAATATCCGGCTGTTTCCTCTTGTTCTTCTTGACCAAATTTTCCCTCCTTGAGATTTTATCAAGAGCTTCGATCAGTTCTTTTTGCGGTTTCGATTCGTCCGTGTTGTCGTTTTCGTTCTTCGATGAAAAACCCGAGGACGCTCGCGTCGTCAGCCTCGTAAATTTCATCATCATCGCCCTTTTCCCGATGATTTTGGAATTTGAAAAGACTTTAAGCGTTTTGGACGACGACGAGTAAGACGACGACGACGACGACGAGTAAGACGTGGCGACGCGAATGGCGAGTTGTCTGGCGACTGAGTGCATTGATTGCTGTTTTTGCTTTGTCCTTACGTTGCGTAATATATGTAAAATTGTGTGGAATTTTCAAGTGAAGTAAAATACAAATTTGGCCTCTCTTTGACGGTTGCTCGTACTCTCGATTTTACGCTCGCGGACGGTCTCTCTCTCTCTCTTCTTCTTCTTCTTCTCATCTCGATACCGACGAAGAGGGTTTCTTACTATTATTATCTTTATTATTCGTGTTATTAGTATACCTCTTCTTCTTTTTCTCCTGATTATTCAACTTGATCTCAGCCGCGGTTTTCTTCATCCCGTCTCTGCTCTTTTCCTCTCTCACGGCGAAGGAACCGACGTTGCATCCTTGGACGTTTCCGTTTTTGTCTTTGACTTTCCTCAACTGGTCGTACGCGTCTCGAGAGGATATTTCTCCTCTTAGCAACTTCTCGTACGTGTTTAAGAGCAAAACGGTTTCGTTTTTATCCGTATCCACGAGTTCAATTCGGTAGTTCTTTATGTTTCCGATGTTTATCCAATCTTGAACAAACATGGCGCCGGATTGCGCTTCGGCGTTGAAGACGGTGTTGCGACAGCCCATGTCCGCGAGAACTAAATGGTCTTTGCCGTTCGAGTCACGCAATCGCGCGTCGTTTGTTTCGCACGGGTGGCCGCAATCTTTGTAGCTATTACCATCGGAGAGGAAACGGCAAAAGACGCAGTGTTCCGTGTGGAAGATTGGGAGATGGCAGTGAAGGATGATTTCGATTTTCGAGGAGGCGGTTTGCGGAGGAAGCGCGGCGGCGAGGTTGCGGATTTGGCGCGCGTTCAGGTCGTGCGTTAACGCCAAACGCTCCAGGTTGAACCTTTCCAGGAACGTGGAGGTGGTGAGAATATTTGCGGCGTTCAAGCTGAAATCGCCGCGAAGTCGCGGATAGGTTTTCCCTTCTTCCGTTTTTTCCGGGATCAACTCGTTCAGTTTGCGAAGTAGGCCCGCGGACCGAACTAAAAGGGCGTCCGCGTTTAAGCTTAAATAAAACCGCCACAATTTTTCCTCGTCGGGTTTCAACACGCGCGGAGTCGCGACTACGGCTTTTTTACCAGCCTCTTGGATTTTCTTCACCGCGTCGCGTAAACCGTGGACTTCCAAGAAATCGGCTTGAATTTCGTCCAAGAAATCAAACGCGCAACACGTTTCGACTTGTTCCATCGTTCGGCAGAGCACGGTAAGTTTAGGCTCGTCCGGGGACGATTTTGTTGTCGGGACATTCTTTTCTCTTGTTTTTGACGCGTTTGCGTCGGCGTGCCCCACCATTTTTCAATTTCATTTTTATACATTTCGTCTGAAACGCTCACGTCGTCGCTCGCCATCGCTTCCGCTTTCACCGCGCCCATGTTGCGTCGTTTCTCCAGCAACATTTCGACCGCTTCTCTTCGCGCTTTCTTGATTTCGCCGGCTGGAACGAAGATGTTGTTCTCATCGTTCTCCGTCTCATGAAAGAAGAGTTTCTTGCAGTCGATGTTCTTTTCAGTGTCGAGAAAAAATGGCGTTCCTCCTAATTCGCCGATCGTTTTTGTGATGGATTGAAAATCAATCGGTTGTTTCTTCGCCTCTGAAATGTGCACGGACGTCATCGCTTCGCCAACGTTTCCTAACGAATCGTACAAAGCGATCTTCAAAGGCGCATCGCGCGATCCAGAGACTATACAAACGACGTTATCGCGCCCATCCGCACTCGTCGACGCGGAGGATGCCGTCGCCACCACCTCTTCCTCGCTCTTCTCCTTTTTGCGATGTTGCGCCTTCTTCTCGCCGGACGTCGTCGACGTTCGCCACACGATATTCCCGGGTCGAATTTTCTGGTAATCCATTAAGTTCCTCGCGAATGCCAAAGTTACAAAATCGCTCGAACACATCTCGCTCGAGTCCACGTAACTCCCTCTTTCGTCGAAGATTTCGTAAATGAAACCGCCTTGCTCGTCGAGTTCCGGCGCGCCGTCATCAAACACGACGCCAAACCCGCGCTTCAAAACGCCATTGATGGAAGAACTATCTTCGTTGTTGTTGTTATTCGTTGTTGTTGTTGTTTGTATCGTCACTCGTTCTTTCTTTGCGTCTACTTCGACCACTCGTCCGGCGAATACGCCTCGATGTCTCGGATTTCGCCCTCTCACAATCGTTTGATGCCGAGTACCCTCTAAAAAACCAGTCGTTAACCCGTCAAAGTGTTCGTCTTGCGCACGAGCAAACACCTGTCGCAACTCCAATCTCGACTCATCCGTTAACAACTCCTTCTTGGACACATTTCTATTCTCCCACGCTAAGTCTACCGCTCGCCGATACGCCGCCGTCGTCAACCCGACGTACTCTTCACCTTTCAATCGCCCTTCAATTTTAAAGCAAGACACGCCGGCGGCGATTAATTGCGGAACTAAATCTACCGCCATTAAATCTTGCGGACTTAAGAGATACTTCTCGTCCCCCATCGCTTTAATTTCCCCGTTCACTACAAACCCGTACGGCATGCGACACGCCTGCGCGCATTGCCCTCGATTCGCGGACCTCCCGCCCCACGCCTCGCTCGAAAAGCACTGCCCGGAATAACTCACGCACAACGCGCCGTGTGTAAACGCTTCAACCGTCGTCTCCGGTGACTTCTCCACCACCGTTTTAATCTCACCAATGGACAACTCCCTCCCGACGACGACTCTCTCGCACCCAATCTCCTTCGCGAACATGGCGCCGTTGGCGTCCGTTATCGACATCTGCGTCGATCCGTGCACCGCCATGTTCGGCGCCACCTGTTTCACCAATCTCGCCGCGCCCACGTCTTGCACAATCATCGCGTCCACGCCATTTGTAGCGCACGCTCGTATGACTCTTTCTGCTTCTTGTAACTCGTCGTCGAATATTAACACGTTCATGGTTACGTACCCTTTCGCGCCTCTTTCTCGTAAAAAATCCATCACTTTGGGCAACTCCTTCATGGTGAAATTATTCGCTCTCGCTCTCGCGTTTAAAAGCTCCAGGCCAAAGTACACGCAATCCGCGCCGTTTTTTATGGCCGCTTCGAGTTGTGGCCATCCACCTGCTGGGGCGAGAACGTCTGGTTTCTTCTTTTGTTGTCTTCTTTGTTCGTTCGTGTTTTCCACGATGTCGTCGTCCAATTCGCCGCCGGGGAATTCGTGGTACAAGTCTGGATTTTTTCTCATCTTTTCCCCGTCGTCGTTTACTCTGTCGTTCGATGATTTCGCTCTGGTGGTGGTCGCGCAATAATAACGCGCACTCCTTTTCCTCCTCGGATGTCTCCTCGGAGGAGGAGGAGCGATCGACGACGACGAAAGCTGCGCTAAAGTCATCATCATCTGTTCTATAAAACTGTCAAATTGTGACGCACATTCTCCATTAAAACGCGCATATACACACATAAAAGCGCATAATAAAACGCATTTCATGCGTCGAGCGTTACAAACGCTCGAAGAGTCCGTCCGAAACGTCGAATACGTCGCACCTGCGTATATTTTGCGAGAAGAAAATGCAACTTTTGAAGGGGACAGAGTCTTCCTCGATTTGGTGAAAAGGACGACGGCGTTCCTTTCCCGGAAACGGAAAAGGAGTACGAGTAGTACTATTTTCGTGCGATTTACGACGCAGAAACAACTCGTAGACGAACAGTTGAAAGAAGTGGAAAAGGACGTTGTGGTCGTCGATGCGAACGAGTTTGTTTTTGTTCGAAGAAGCGGCTTTGATTTCGGCTTTGAGAAGGAGGAGGAAAACGAGAACGCTTTGGAGAGACTGTTGGGGAAATTAGGGGAGATTCTGAACGCAGACGACGAGGGAAAGAAGACAACGAAGAGAGAAGAAGAAGAAGCAAAATCGCTTTCGCCAAGAAGAACGACGACGGGAGAGTTGGGAACGGACTTTTCGGATGCGATTAGGAATGAAAAGAGTAACAACAACAACAACAACAACAATATCCCCCCCAGATCCGGGATATTTGGATACGCGTCGAAGGATTCGGAACATCAAACGGTGGTGTTTCTCGACGACATTTCGTGCGTGAGTTTTATATACGGCGTACAAAGCGTCGTTCGGTTCGTTCGAGCGGTGCAACGGATGTCGCGAGCGAGAGGGGTGGTGGTGAGAGAACGAGTTTTTTCTTCTTCTTCTTCGACGACGACGATGACGGCGACGAATGGTGGTGGTAACGAGAGAAGCAGCAGTAGTAGGAGTAGACGACGGAGGAATGGACGCAGCGCGGCGAGCGATGTGCTCGCGAACGATGCGAGCTGTTCGTGCGCGATGACGCTTTCCAGGCAGAGTAACGGTAGGATTAGAAGTAACGGTGGAAGCGGTAGAAAAACGCTCTTCACGGCGGAAGCGAAACGAGGCGCGACGAGGAAGACCAGAGAGACAGACGTCGTGCAGTTCGTAAAGGTTCCCAGTAGCAGTAGTAGTGGTACTACCACTACCCAATGCATAGCTTTAGAGTATACCTCCATAGACGACGCGTTACGGAACGAAAAGGATATCCAGAAAGCGCGAGAGCGTTCCCGAACGGAAAAATTGACGGACAAACTCAACAAGTTTTCCACGTTTAATTTAGGCATCAACGCGACGAACGGGGGAAACCAACGCGAACGAGACGCCAAACGCAACGTCAAACTCGCGTACCAACACGAAGGAGGAACGACCGCAAATGACATCACGACCGCGACGGCATCGAGGACAGCCGCAACCGCCGAAACTTTTGCCACCTTCCGCCAAACGCTCCCTCGCGACGCCGGCGGTCTCCTCGGCCGCGCCGGCCAAGGCCACGGCGAGAAGATCAAAAACTTGCTCGAATACGAGCGAGACGAAACGGACGCGCACGATTACGGATCGGGTGTCGATACGGACGAAGAGATTGATGATTTAGATGACTTTTAATGCACATTTGCACCAAAACCACATAAAAATGGCATCTCACTCGTAAACGTACGAAAAACTCTCATGGGCATAGACAGCACGACGGAAACCTTGGAATCTTACTTCCATCCGGATTCGTCCAAGGATATGAAGCTTCAGGAAAGACAAACAGTTGTTGTCGTCGTTTTTCTCATTTTAGTGATAGGTGGGTTTCTCTTTTACATCGTCGCGGAAGTCGCCGAGCGACGACTCGTCGGGGGCAACTCGCAAGTGGTGAAAGAGAAATTATCGCCGAAGACTGCGCCGATGAATAGGTTTCGAGACAATAATAATACGAAGAGAGGAGGGAGGTTAGATACGAGCGTGTTGAGGACGAACGCGGCAGGGACGGACGTGATCGTGTGATGCATTTTCGCGCGCATAAAAGCAATTCTTTTCGTAATAAGCAAAAGAGTAGGTGTTGGTGGAATAGGAGCTCCAACACGACATTTAATACGAACCGCGGTAGAGTACCAGTAATATCGGTACTATGTGTAATTTAAATAGTAGTAGTATGACTTTATGTTTTAAAAGTGTTCTCAATGTGTGTGTGTGTGTGTGTGTAATAATTTAAGCGACTCTCGCGTCTCGCGTCGTCTCTCGGGAGGGCGAAACGTTTTTCTCGCTCTCGCTTTCTTTGAACCGTGGCGAGACAAAACGCATCTTCTCTTTTCTTTTCGTTCAACTTACTCACTCACTTACTCACATGTCGACGCTGTCCCGGGTAAAGCCGGGCATATCGAACGCCTCGGCAAAGGCCTCGACTTTTCCCTTCAACGCCGCGACTTCTTTGCTTCCGTCGATGCCTTTCTTCCAGTCTACCAATTTCTTACCGTGCGTTTCTTGCGCTTTCAAACCGATTTTCGCGGCTTCGTCCAAGAATACGGCGATTTGCTCGAAATCCTTCTCCACCAAACCGCGACTGGTCATAGCGGGCGCGCCAATGCGGCATCCACCCGGGGTCAAAGCGCTCGCGTCGCCAAACACCGCGTTCTTGTTCAACGTGATGTGCACGGAATCGCAAATGTATTCCATCTTGGATCCGGTTAAACCGTTCGGTCGCAAATCCCACAACACCAAATGGTTCTCGGTACCACCGGTGACCATGGAATACCCTAACTCGATCAATTTCTTTGCCAACGCGTCCGCGTTTTTCTTCGTTTGCACTTGATACTTTTTAAACTCGTCGGTTTGCGCGTGCTTCAACGCGACGCACAACGCGGCGATTTGGTGGTTGTGCGGCCCGCCTTGTAAACTCGGGAACACGGCGTTGTTAATTTTCCCTTCGAACGCTCTCTCGTCTCTTCGAAAGAAGATCATGCCCGCTCTCGGTCCTCTCAAGGATTTGTGTGTCGTCGTCGTCACCACGTCGCAATACTCAAACGGCGACGCTTGCTCCTCGGCCGCGACCAACCCGCTAATGTGCGCCATATCCATCATCAACATCGCCCCGCATTTATCGGCAATTTCCCGAAACCTCTTATAATCCCAATCTCTCGGGTACGCGCTTCCACCACAAATCAACATCTTTGGTCGAAAATCCATCGCTTTTTCCTCCAGCTTATCGTAATCGATGTACCCGGTCTCGTAGTTCACCTTGTACGGTAAACTCTCGAAGAAAATCGACGTCGCGGAGATCTTCTTCCCGTGCGCGGTGTAATACCCGTGCGTCAAGTGTCCTCCAGACGGTAAGTCCAAACCCATAATTCTATCGTGCGGTTGCAACAAAGCCACGTACACGGCCATATTCGCCGGGGACCCGGAATACGGTTGCACGTTCACCCCCCACTCTTTCGCATCCAACCCGTAGGCTTTTAACGCTCGATCTTGACACTCCATCTCGATCAAATCGATGTTTTCGTTCCCGCCGTAATACCTCGCGTTCGGTTGCCCTTCCGAATATTTGTTCGTGCAGCACGACCCGAGCGCTTCCATCACCGGCGTGGAGGTGAAATTCTCCGAGGCGATGAGTTCTATGCCTTGGATTTGCCTCAGCTTTTCTTTTTGGATGAGTTGGTAAATGAGAGGGTCGGCGGATTTTAAACTTTGTAACGCCTCGGGGAATACTTTCTCCATTTTTACTTATATTATATTA
>Ga0114997_10002036_pt1 | contig 16516 bp, 17 predicted proteins | sample ArcticOcean_MG_C_2_FD_87045 | JGI IMG/M metagenome (GOLD analysis project Ga0114997, IMG submission 87045) | Marine microbial communities from western Arctic Ocean - ArcticOcean_MG_CB4_136 | ecosystem: Environmental > Aquatic > Marine > Oceanic | place: Arctic Ocean: Canada Basin | collected...
ACAGTCTGGTGGAGGACACGGACACGAACAAGAAAAGCACGGCGACGGCCCACTCAATGTCGCCTCACCTAATTTAGTTTGCACAAAAGAGAATACACCGAAAAAAATGACAACCCCGAAAAAAGAGACGACATTGGACTCGTTTGTAATGTTGGATGACGGTACTTTAATACAAATGTTCAACGACGGAAGTATCTCCATCGAGTCCGAATCGTGGAGTGAAACATTTTAAAGCATGTGTGTTGGAACAGTTGGAACAGTTGGAACACAGTTGGAACAGTTAGAACAGTTAGAACAGACGAAGCCAACACAGTGGAGGTTTGGATTGACGACGTTCAAAAAGTATACTAAAATTACGATCCTTTTTTTAAAAATTAATTTTTATCAATGCGTTTGATTACAGACGTGGTGTACACGTGGTACAAGAACATTCGTGTTTCACTTAAGAGCTCTTTTTCTCTTTTTTTTAATCTTGCGTTTGATTCCACTCGCAGGCAATTCCCAAGTATACCCGTGCAACGCACCCGTCCGCTGTTTGACCTGCTGTACGGTGTATCTGTTGGTGTTGTTGTTACGACCAAAAATTTTATACTCTCCTGAACAAAACAAAAACATGTTGACCACCAATCCCACCGCGACGCCAGACAACACAGACCCACTGAAAACAACTGCAAATGAAGAGAAAAATGTTGAAAAACATCCCATTTTGCTCCATATGGCATACAACCAAGAGGGATCCATGTGTCCGTTCAAGGTGAGCGGGTGGACTCTGGTACTTGTCGTGCTCGTGGTCGCGTGTTGTATGTGCGCGTATCGGTGGAAGAAAGCACCACCCGCGGTGACCGGTGGTGCGGCCCCTGTCACCGTCCGTACCGTCGCTCCTTCCGCCAACGAACTCCTGTCCGACCTCAGCAGCTTTTAATGTGCGCGCTTTTCGTTAATTTTTTTTCAAAGGCATCGAGGCGGGAAATGCTATGCTGTTGTCGTGGACGTAAGAGACGAAAAAATCATTTTGACACAACGGTGTACTGCCGAACTTGAATACGAAGAATGTCGATTGACACAAAAACGCGCGGTGAGCGTGGCGTGTGGTTCGGTGTCCGTGGCAGGTAGTTGTGTGGCAGTGGCAGGTGCCGCGGCGCCAGTCACGTGTGGAGCATCGGCCACCATCGCCGCGGTGTTATCGGTATTGGTGTGCCTGCAAATACTCATCGTGGCGTGTTACGACGAAGAATACATCCAAGCCATCCGAGATGAGATCGAACGACGAAAATCAAAGTAATTTTCGCGTTTGAAACATTTTTTTGGAGTGGATTGGTGAAATGTGCAGTACAACTGTGTACAACTGTGTGCAACTGTGTACAACTGTGTACAACTGTGTACAACTGTGTACAACTGTGTACAACTGTGTACAACTGTGTACAACTGTGTACAACTGTGCACAACTGTGCACAACTGTGTAACAGTGAAAACAGTGGAGAATAAGAACGACGGAAGTTTTTGACCAACGCTGATTCGGACGAACGAACAGAATAGTTGTACGTGTGTAATCTATGTTGTTTTCTGGCGTACAACACACTCTCGTGTACAACACACTCTCGCGTACAACACACACTCTCGCGTACAACACACACTCTCGTGTACAACACACTCTCGCGTACATGTACAACGAATGTGTCCCTTGCGCCCAGTTTTTCACACCGTTTTCTGTGCCTGAAATTTCACTTCAACCAACCCTCCTTGCGTGGCGAATGTCGTGCCGTCGTCCTTGTTTTCAATCGAGCGCATATGTGCATTCCAAATGAGGGATTGGGCATGTTTCTGCAACTCGTGTGCGAACCGTTCGAGGCCGATGTGTGCGTCGTCGTCGGTCTGGTGGATGAGCCACATCAACTGACCGACAAGCACGGAATCGATGGTGTCAAGCCGCGCACCAAACATGCAAATTAAGGCTGCACGCAGTTCGGATTCTTGTTTCAACCCTACTCTGTTCTCCGCGTCGTTCGTTGTACCGCACCTAGACAAAAGTGCGCGCGAGGCCACGTTTAACTGTTCCATAAACCGTCTGCACAGTAGTCCACCACATACCAAAAAATCTTCAACACACGCGTAATCCCGCGATGCGTACAAGAGGGGGTCACAGTGTATATCACACACGCTTTGCCAAACGTCACCAGCGACAAAGTTGACGCGGTGCCTGCGATCGTCGCTCAACTGCGTTTTACAGAGCGTGCAAAATAAAGTATCCTGTGCCATTTCGTCGTCCGAAGGGTCGCCAATGACACAGTTGAAAAAGTTTTGGATGGCCTGCACAACGGCTGCCGGGCGCATCACAGACTGTGCAAACACGATCTCAAATTCGCTCTCGACGAGCAGATCGTCCAGAAACTTATCGTCGACGTCGCGAATGCAGCTTTGCAGAATTATTTTCATGTTCGCTGGTCCAAATTCACGAAACACTCTTCGCACCCCGCGGAGGTTGTACGGGGGCTCTTCGATGTGGATACGAAGCATGTCGGGCAATATTTTGCCGTACTCCTTTGCGAACAGCACCAGTTTGTAGTCGACACCTGCATTGGCAACATCGGTGTGCGGTCTCAAGTGCTCCGTGAAGAAACGCTGCAGACACGAACGGACACCGGTTGTGTCGACAGACGTCATGCTCTTGCGCATCTCACGAATCTTCTCGCGTGCCAACACGTCCACACCAACGGGTCCGTGCGTGCCACCAACTAAGTGCTCCTTCACGACGCAAAACACCTTTTCCCGGTGACAAATCTCCGGTCGCCGGATCATGCGTGCATGCACCTCTTCGCGAAACGCACCGACGGATTCGTGCACGGCTTTGCCTGTAGATTTGTCGAGCATTCGCTGAGCAACCATTTGCACAACGACTTTGTGCGCCACCGCCAGTGCGTAGGTGGGGAGTACTTCGTATTTTTGCAAAAGCGAGTGCAAAAACGCGTTGTTGCCCCCGTCGCACAACATGCTCTGCGCCACGCGGGTTTGGCATTCGTCTGAAGATTGGTTGTCCAAATCTTTAAGAGTCATGCGTGTCGTGCCCGGTGCTTCGAGACTACCGTACATGTACATCGGTGCCGTTTTCTGTTTCAGCTTGGTCGACAGTTTGCGGCGCATGTTGGCCAGTGCGCGGTTTTTCAGCTTGAGGCCTTCAACTCTCGTCGCGAGATACCGCATGACAGCCGGTACGTCCTTCAGGGACCACACGTGTACGTCGGTGAGGCCGAGCACGTGTTTGGTCACCGACCCGATCGCCTCGTTCATGTACTTGATGATTGTCTGGGTGTTCAAACTGGTCTGTGCGAGGTCTCCGCCCAAAGAATTGATCATGTGGAGGCGCGCATCGGTCATGACCCGAACCTGGTCGGTCAGTATCTTGATGCGACAACGCATGGTGTCGTCGTCTTTGTTTGTCTTAACGTCCTCCGCGATTGCGGCATCAAAGTCGTCAAGCGGGTCGGTTGTATCGTTCTGCTTGGCTTTCTTCTTGGCTTTCTTCTTGGCTTTCTTCTTGGCTTTCTTCTTGGCTTTCTTCTTGGCCTTCTTCTTGGCCTTCTTCTTCGAGTTGCTTATTTCCTCGACCACGAACGTCGTCGGGGACGCTCTCGGTGAACAGACGACGGTAGACGCGTCCGACACGTCCGACTCGACCGACACGTCCGACTCGACCACAGTCGCGGAAGACGGCAGTAGTTGTCGGTTCTCTCGCGCGTTTGCAAGACGCAACCACAGCCACCGCCTGTGTTTATCTTTAAAAACAGCAAGCCGGGCAAGCGTGCACCACTTCGCCTCGGTGGCGAGCCGGCATTGAGTCAACATTTTCCACGCTTTGAAGCGCGTGGCGAGACGGCGAACCACTATGTGCTTGGCGCAGAAATACGCGATGTTGATCGCGGCAGACTGCACCGCTGTGCGACGAGAACGGCGCAATTCATCTACCTCGGCAGCATGTGTGGCCTTCATACGTGTCACGTTTAATTTGTGGGCAGATCTCAAGTGTTTCACCCGGGCCTTGTGCTCTCTTCCCACGCCCGCCATATTGGCCGTGTGTTCCATCTCAGTAGCCGCAATCGCGGTTGCTTTCACGGCCACCATCTCTGATTTATGAGCCTCCACCATTTGTTTCTGTTGCGACTTCTGTTTCCGAAGATCCGTGTTTTGTTGGTTCTGGCGCATGAGTTGGTTGGCACAAATCCCCCGAAGTCTTTGGTTGTCCTTTTCAAGGTCCTCCAGACCATTTCCCCCCGATGAACTTGCAAACGTGAAAAAGCCATGGTTGTCTATACCAACAACGATACCGTGAGACGCCAGATGGCTTTTCAAGGTGTGCCGATCCGTGTCAAACGACGTTGGGATCGCTTCGATGGAATGCACTTCCCCGTCCGCAGAGTAGAAATTTTCGTCGCAAAAGTAATCTGCTGTAGCCACCCAATTTCCTTGGATACAGATTGTTGCATCAAGAAGCACAACCCACTGTTTACATGCACCAACCACACGCACAAAGGCTTGCGGCACGAACCCTCTCATGTGACAGTGCGACGTAACATCTAACTCGTTTGCGAACGTCGCGGGAAACTTGAAGAACTGCCGTCCAGTAAAGATAACGGAAACGATTGACATGTTGGTGTGTTTGTTGGTGTGTTTTTTGAAAATTTTTGTCAAAAAAAAAAAGATAGTTTGACGCGTGGTTTATTTTTTTGGTTTTTTTGACACGCGTCAAAATTTAATTATTTGAAATTTAAAACCTTCACAAAGTGTGTGTGTTATGTGGTTGCAGGTTCTCGTGTACAGTTTGCTGGCCGCCTACGGATTGTACGTAGTAGTGTTTCTGTCGGCGTTGGTATACACAGCGTGTAGAGAACCTTGGTGTAGAAGCGTGGGGCAATACGTCGTGTCGTGGGTGTGGCCTGTCCGTGTATTTCAACATGACCAGTCAGCCGACCACTCAGCTGGGCAGTACGAATACAAAGTCATCGAGGTTTACGATGGGAGGAGTAATAAGTCGGAGGGAGACAACGCTGCACACGAAACGATGCAACCAACGGAACCGGCAATACAGGGTGATGTGCGGATAAACGATATCAACGAGATCAACGCGTTGCTTGCCCCGCTCCTGCGACACAGACCACCACGCGAAGAGGAACAAGGTGGACGAATCACGGAGCGTTTTTTTCCATGGCATTGCACGCAGACAGATCCACCCATTGATCCACCACCGTCGTCGTTCGACAGTTATTCCGACCCAAACGAACCTGTTGAATTTTAGGGAGCAAATTTTAAATATTTAATAGTAATAAATATTAAATAATATTAAATAATAAATAATATTATAATAAATAATATTTTAAATAATATTTAAATAATATTAATATTAAAATAATAATAATAATATTAAATAATAAATATAATACCAAAGATAAACAAACATGGAAAGAGAGAGACGACAAGCTGAAGCGTTGGCGGCCACACACGCCAGATTGCGGGAAGACAACGCCAACATGCGCAAAATAGTTGCAGAGTACGAACACTACTGTGTGTTGTTGGAAAATACACTGGCCGGGTTTGCGGCCGTTCCCGTATATCAAATCCGTAACAATTACCGCAACGGGAAACCTGTGCTCGACCCCGAAAAACAGTAAAAAAACAAAAAAAAAATATTTTTGTGGCTTGTTACTAACATCGTTACTAACATCCGAGCGCGGTGTCTTCGCACTGCAAGTTTACCGCCGGGCGGTTGAGCATTGTCGTCGTGTTCTGTGCTGCCGGCGCTGCTGCTGCCGGTGCTGCTGCCGGTGCTGCTGCCGGTGCTGCTGCCGGCGCTGCTGCTGCCGGTGCATCCGCTGCCGGTGCTGCTGCCGCGACCTCTGTTTGTGGGGTTGGCCACTGGTTCGAAGGGTGTTTCGGGATTTCTGTTCGAGCCGTTTCGCTTTCGCCGAGCTTTTTGCACAGAAACTGTCCGTTTTCGACAGTGTACTTGCCCGGGAACGGTCGCATTTTGCCTTCCGCGTACCCATCACTGTCGTCGTTGGCCTTACCAAAGACCTCACACGCGAGTCCGCTGAAGCCGTCGAAGACCGAGTTTCCGGTCTTGCACTCGTTGCTGTTGCCCATGCACGCGTTGAGTGCGTTCGTCGTCAGCTGGGTGTTCCACGCGCACGACGATGATTTGTCGTCCGTGGCAGCGGTGAAGGTGCACAACTTCGCCGCCGCGCAGGCGTCGTCCGAGAGCGTCGCACAATCCGACATGTCGCAGCGGAAATTCATCTGGTTGCGCATGGCGTCGCAGGCGTTCTGCGCGCTCGCGGCGGCGGCGGCGAGGGCTTCCGTCTGCAACTGTATTGTGAACGGGCGGCACTGAATGGACCCCGCAAACTTGCCACCGTTCGTGTCCACACCCTCGGGGCACGTGAGGGCGGTCATTTCCGGCAGGTAGTTGTTGCGCACGTCCTCCGCCATGAAGAGGATCGGGTCGGGGTAGTTGACCGACCCGGGCTGCTCCGTCACACCGGGGGTCATCGGCGAAGGATCGCACGACACAAGGCACTCAGCTCTTGAGGAGCGGCCAAAGGACTGCAACGAACACTCGGTGTTGCAAGCTTTGCACGAAGCAATGTGTCTGGCCTGCAAGGACTGCTCGAGGGTCGAGAGTCCGGTCGGCGCGGGAATGTGGTAGTCGCATGCGTTGGTGAACTTGGGGGGGTCGACGTTCATTGTGGGTAGATTTTGGTTTTGGTATACGGCAATATTTTTTTGTGTGACTTTGGTTCGTACTAGGAAGGCACGGCATCGATGCACCGCATGTCCTTTCGACACATTGGACACGCGACAAAAATGGCCTGCCCTCGTAGTTGCACACCAAACTGAAACGAAAAATTGTGATTTGACACGGGAACCGGCTCCGCTTTACTCACAGAATGGTCCACGTGTTTGGACCAGCACGACGCGTGGAAATGGTGCCCGCACGGAGTCACAACGACGGGTCTGACGGGCAGTGCCTCGTGGCAGATTGGGCACCTTTCGTCGGGCACGTCTTCAACAAATTTGATCGTGGTTTTTTCCTGCACCCAACCGTTGTTGGTGAGCATGCGAAGTCGAGGCATCAACAGTTTGTCGTCGGGCACAGCATTGTGCAGCAAACCAAAAACACCCGCCTGACACCGGTGCATAAAGTACGCCAACGGCGCTGGAATGGAGTCGGTGATGGTGCCCGCCACCACGTTCAACCCCGAGCGGTTCAAGAAAAGGAGGTCGAGGTCGATGCGTGGCGTCATGCCGTTGCCTGTCGCCACTTTCCAACAATACACTCGCAAACGCATGAGGTCGCCTGCGTCGTCCTCGAGCTCGAAATCCAACAGTCGGTGTGTCAGAAAGTCCGCGACTTTTTTGTCGACGACCCAATCGTGCAGTTCCCGTTGCACGAACACGAGTGCCGCTTCATCAACCGACGCCACGGCCACGCCGCCTCGGTTGAAAAATTTTTCGAGGGACGTGCCCCACAATGTCTCTGCAATGATCTCCCCATGAAACGTGGCATTGTACTTCAACAACCGTCGTACCAGTGGATGGTCCAACAGCACGCTCACAGGCATCGCCATGATTTTTTTTTTTCACGCGCACAATAAAAAATGCACCGCGCCACTGCCATTCTTCTGAACGAACACCGCGCGGAAGAAATCTTCGTCGATGCTTCTCCCATGAGTCCGTTTACGCACGACGCACTGGGCGGCACGCCGACCATCGTGGGTGCGTGGAATGGCGGTGTCGTGATGTTGGGACGTGCCCAACCCAGTGACGACGCCGTGGACGTGGACGAGACGCTGTTGCGTTCGGACCGCCGAGAACCCGGTGCACTGAAGGGTCCTCTGCTGTTGACGTGTGCCGACGGTGAAGACGTGTTGAACTTCTCGCGCGAAGATTACGAGCGATGGCTGGCTGTCGCACAGTGTGTCGACGGCAGCCTCAGCGAAAATGACGAGTGACCGCCATTTCACATTGCGTGCGATTGCGAAACTCGAACCGGTTGTCGAGCAGCATGTATTCCAAACCTTGTGCCAAACGTGCCACTGAAAAGCACCCACCCGACATTCGTGCCACCCGTGCCACCCGTGCCACGTTTTGCGCCTCGGGAGAATGGTTGTTCTTGCCGTACACCACACACGGGCCGTTGGGTGCACGTGCAGGGTCGCGGAACGTGTGCACGGTCGTTTCCGCGACGGACAAAATGTCGCACGACGGTTCCTCGCTGAGGTTCAGAAACACCGTGCCCGGTGTGGGGCGCCAATCAAAGACATTTGTAATCGGGTTTGTAACCGGATCCATTTATTTTATAACCCTACAAAAAAAAAACTCACTCATCAACAACAAAAAAAATACCCCCGGCAAATATGGGCACAGTGTTTACAGTGTTCGCACGTCCAACAACATGCACGAAGGCGTCGTCGGAGGCGTCGTCGGAGGCGTCGGAGGCGTCGGAGGCGTCGGAGGCGTCGGAGGCGTCGGAGGCGTCGTGCAAAAAACCCGTATGTGAACACTGCGACACATCCTGTGAAGCAAAAACTGATGCCTTTGGCCGGCCCGCCAACGAGACATATCGGGAACTGATGCCTTTGGCTCTCGCCGCTAAACATATTGTAAGGAGTGAGTGTGAAACGCCCTTTTGCGATCTGTTTGAAAAGGACGAGGACGGAAAGCTTCAACGAGACAAATGCAACGTTGCGTTCGACAAAGAGATTTTTTGCAAACACGACATTTGTCCAGAACAACCTTGGATCCGCGGACCACGAGAGGGCAATTGCATCAATTCCCTGTGTACGTATGGTGGTGACACGTTACCGGGTGCAGACAATACAATCCCGTGCACGGGGGGCAGCATTTTTGAAGTTGAAAAGAATACGGTGGAAACTACGAAACAAGCAGCCTCGGACAAAGATACCATCACAGAATTTAAAAGTTATTTAAATACAAGAAATCCCACCTTTTACCAAGAGTGGCTCTACGAGTGGACAAACAAAACAGATGCCACAACGTCCGCGGACGACGCCCTTGCCGTGTGCGAGAGACCCACGAGGGTCTCGATCTGTAAAAAAGACACAAACACCACAACCAATACCGACAAAGCAACCTGCGAACGCGAAGGTGGTGAACATTCGTTTGTAACAGACAACACTCTGACGGCAAATGATAACCGTGATCGGTGCGATCAAGAAAAGCAAACAGCTACACTCACCAATATGAACAAGGAAAATGAGTTGCGACATCTCTTCGCACTCGACAATATGTACTCGCGTATCAATTACGAGGGTATTACAAGTGATGCGGCAAGAAGCTTTGTGGCACATCAGAAAAACGAATGAATGGATACTCGCCTTGTTCCCATATTTTACCTATTTGTACATTTACTCTCTGTGAAAATACATGTGAAAATACACACAACGGTGCATGGAAACAGATGGAAAATTCTATGAAAAAACTACCAAAAAAAAAAGACTATGTTCACTATTTTTTTTAAAGAGTACAAAAGACTACACACACAGACGACCACACAGACCACACACACCATGGGCCAGCAACCCACGAAAACATGCCCCTCCAAGAACGAAGCCAAGAACGAAGCCAAGAACGAAGCCAAGAACGAAGCCAACGTCGACACGCTCGCATGCGAAGAGTGCACGTTTGGCAACTACGATATCAACACCGATCCGGTCCAGACGTGCAGCGGCTGGTGCACCGACCAGATCGCCAACGAAGTTGGTTCGATTAATGATATTCACTCGGACAACGAAACTCGAATGGGTCAACTCAATCGTTTACACACATATTTACGAGCTCTGTTACAGCGGGGCAACGTCTCAAACATAAACGCTCATAACCACGCCCAACGGATGCAAAGCGAGCAGTTGTTTTGGACCGCCGCAAAACGTTACTTCGACGATTGTGGACAAGTGCTGTACGAGTGTAATACGTCTTTGGCGTCGGAGAATGCCCGGACGGAGGTTCTCAACAACCTTACAACTGCCGCCGACGGCAAAAGCATACATACAACTCAAACTGGTTTGCGACTCTCCGACGATGCCGACGATGTGAAAAACGCCTACGACAAGTGCGTGCTCGACGCAGCAATAGAACAAGGAATTTGCGAGAACGACCAATGCCGTGCGTGGCGGAAAATTATCGATGATAATGGTGTCACGTTGCTCACCGGCAATGGTTTGTTGAACCCCGAGCGGTTTACGTTTACAGGGGCTGGACAAACGATCCACGACAATTGCGTCGCTGCGTTTTGTGGTGGACGGTCAATGTGGTTTAACGGTCGGGAATGCAAAGCCATTGAAACATGCAACCCCGGGGAGTTTATCTCAGTTACAGAAACACACACCACCGACCGCGTGTGCTCGCCGTGTGCTGACGGGACTTTCAGCAACGAAACAAACGCATATGAATGCACATCGTGCCCACCGCCCACACCTAGGGATTTGACGTGGGCCACACCCCAAAACGAAAAATTGGCGGACGCATGGCGGATATTAAACGATCCGTCCACCAATTTTTCGTTGGGGAACAGGTGTGTCAGAGATCGTAAGATCATATCTACACGGAAAGACGATGGCAATCTTGTGTATGAGTTGAACACAGAAGAGATAGCTTACTTCGAAGGTTTTTTCACGTCGGATCAGTTAACCCGATGCAACGACGACAAAGTTTGCACTTTAACTCTAGATGAATCTTGGGGTCCCTATAGTTTGGCGGCCAAGATGTGTAAGCAACTGGGTGGTGGGTGGAGTTTCATGCCCAACGGAACAGTATACTCGTTTGAATCGTGCCAAAGTTTTGAAAACGTGGCTAAAGGTGGGGGATCCACTTCTCTCGGAGAAATTTACTACAACATGGGGATTACAGAATCTACCTCAGCTCTTACAACAGCTTGTGAAGCGGGGTACACCAACGGAAACAGAGATGATTGCGATGGGTTTCGGAGTAAAGCACCGGAAGACGCATCCTACGGCAACCCGCTTGCGCGGGCATGTCTTGTCGGCACCGATCTGAAAAACAAAGTGGGTATGAGAGGGTGGTACGTATGGAAAAAGAGTGGAAGCAACAACCAGTATGAATGTAAACAATGGACAACATGCGCAAGCGCTGCTTTGTCTGTCTCCCCGGGCTACATGTCTGTCTTCCCGGGCTACACCGTGCAAATTGATCCTCACGGACATAAAACGAGAATTGACTACGAGTGGCAAAAAACGGCGCCGACCGCGACCAGTGATCGTGTGTGCAGTGATTTCAGTTGCAAGGACCCAACGGAATGCGTCTGGCCAGAAACAGACGCGTTCACCCCCCGACCAGAGAAGCACGAATACCGACGCGAATCGTCGTCTCGCACTCCAACTTGCATGAGAGATAAGTGGACGTGTGGAGTAAATGCCATTTCGGACAACAAGTAACTCCAGTAAATGGAACTCTGCGGCGAAGACTGCATGGGCGTATGTGTCCCAAGGACCCGTTTACTGTCAAGTTGATTGAGCATTGCACAGACCAAGGATTTGATTTTGATGAGAGCGTCAAATGCGCCAAATTGTTGGCAGCAATGGCGTACTCCTCCGACCGATTCACGCTCCAAATGTGCAAAGAATACGCCGACCAATTGATGTTTGAGTAATTAAAAAAAAATGTATAAAACGGTGTTTATAAAACGGTGTTTACTTGCTTTTGAGCTTTTTCATGTTAGCCATGTACGCGTCGACGCGCGCCTCGAGCTTTGGCCCCGTGATGTGGTAGAAGCGAAGCTGTCTCGAAAAGTGCCACAGCGTCAAGTTGATGTTGGGCTCCGGGCCCCTTTTTTTCAGCACTTTCTTGTCAATTTTTTTCGCGAAGCCAAAGTCGATGACCATGAGCTTTCCTCCCTTGTCCACCATCAGGTTCAGCGGGTTGCCGTCGTTCTGAATCACCTTGGCCTCGTCCAGCTTTTCACAGATTTCGATGATGCGATCCTGCTGCGCTTCTGTCAGGGGTTTGTCTTGCTTCCCCGGGTACTCGCGCCGCATCAGATCCACGATGGTCTCCTCGAGTTTGTCCATGACGATGTACTTGTGCGTGGCGTTGACCGCGTGGACGTGCGGTGCGACGCCTTTCTCGGCTGCTAGAGCCACAAAAAATCAACATTTTCGTCGGGTGGGTTCTGTACAACGTGGTCCAAAACGCCCCCGTGCAAACCTTCGTGAGTTAAAAACCTTTTAATCTCGTACGGGAGTACATGTATGCTCGCTTCGACGTCGTACATGTACTCCCCCGTTACCGTCGAACTGCCGGTGTTGTACAACAACTGCTCGTTGTCAATTTCTGTGGGGACGCCCACGAGGGAAATCTCGTTATTTTTACTAGCACCGTTGGGCGCGCTCACTGCCACGCCCGGCAGCCGCCGCGCGAGTGCCTCCGCGATGCTGGGTCTGCTCTCGTCATCCTTGCCCGTGTTGCACGAATTCAACATAATGGTGGCATTGGGGGCCAACAGGGGGGAAAGTTTCTGGGCAAACCCGTCAAGATTTCCGTCAAGATTTCCGTCGTTCTCTGCTGGCCATCGCGTGCACACCGAACCGTTTTTTTGGTCGTCACCGAATTTCATGGAATGCGGCGTGCCGTGTGCCAATACGACCAAGTGGACGATTCGTCGCTTTTCCTTTTTGATATCGTCTAAAATTTCATACAGCGACAGTGCGTTGAAATCGGGGCTTGTACCCGCAACTCGATCCGCGGTCAGAAAACGAACTTCGGCTTTGGGGTGCATGGCGTACAGCAACTCTTGTTCCGCGTGACACCCCGTTCCGTGTCCAAACACCTCGTAAGGGTCGTGTTTGGCGCGTATAAATACGACAACGGGCACATCGGGTGCGTGTGGGTTTGGTACCTCGGTGATTCCTCTGTTCGCCAGCTGCACTTCGTTGGGGGGCTCAAGCGCAATGTCGCCGGTACGAGTAAATAAATGTTCGTACCTTCGAAAGATTGCAAAGGTCTTCATCATGCGCGTATGAAAGAGTGTTGGATTGGTAGGGCTACCGTTCCATTGTTGCGCGGCGGGTGCGGGTGCGGCGGGTGCGGCGGGTGCGGGTGCGGCGGGTGCCGGTGGTGGCGCGGCGGCGGACGTTACGCACTCCGCATTGTGATTGTCCCAGTTACAGTCGTCCCGCTTCTTACACGCCACTTCGTTGCCTCTCAGTTTGTCGCTGTTGCACGCGTTCAAACAGAGACCGCCCTTGCCGCCCCTTGCACTGTTGCTCTTCCATAAACAGGCCGATACGTCCAAACACGACGCCTTGGACCGTCGGCGCGTGCCTCCCGGGCTGTGGCAGGACTGGTTGTGCGCCGTGGGACCCGGTGGAACCCAGTTGTTCTTTACACATCGGTAGGGTTGCATGTTCGAAGTGACGTGGTCAGCGAAACGATCGTCCCAGCGGCATGCTGGAACGCCTCTCTTGGTGCGTTGGGCCTCGCACTCTGTTTGATTCCAGTAGGCTTGGGTCTTGTCGGCGTGTCTTTTCTTGCTCTTGTCCTTGTACCAGCACGACGTCTTGGCCATTTTGCCCCCGCGCAAATTCACGGTTGGTCCACAATTATGTGTGCTGAAGGAAATAACATTGGCCGCGGAATGGTACACCGCCCCCACACGACTAAATCCACCCTCCCTTATATTTATTGTATACATTCTAAACCGCTGACGGGTGACCCGCTTATGAATGGTGGACGTGAAAGATGGATCGCAAATGTGCCCACTGAACCACCCGTTCAATTCCCTTGTCCAAAATGGGACAGCGTTCAGCATGCGGCTGTCGTAATTGTTCTGCTCGTCAACGGTGTCTACGAAGTATTTGCAAAAACATTCCCAAAGCCGGCCGCCTTTGCGGTGAATACAATCACTCGCATCCAGTTTGGCGATGAGTGTCGTAGTGTCTAGCATTTTTAAATATTTCAGCACGGGCCATGCCTCCATGTAGCGGTAAAGCAAACTCAACGCGGTGGTCGCGTACGGAAAACTGCCGGATACATCATCTCCGGCACTTGGATTGTCGCTGGTGCACATCCACGCCGCTTCGCCAAGCACGAGGAGTAAATACGGCCGTTTGCGGAACAGGTTTCGAATGTTTTGCTGCGGGTCTCCAAGCGCTTCCAGCGCGGCTGCTCTTGCAAGCACAGCAGGCTGGTCTACCACCGTACACAACGGCGCCAGCGCTCGGACTTTGTCGGGACGCATTTCGAATCCCACGTTCAAATCATTATCGTTGATAATCGCACTACACAGCAAATCTGTTGTGACGCACACGACGTCGTCGTTGACGTCCGTGCTTGCAAACGACTTGACGGTGTCGTCGTCGTCGTCTTTCATCTGCTCCATTTCTTTGGTATATGCCTTCGACAATTGGCAACGTCCCTTGCATGCCCACACCGACACCCCGTTGTCCCCGGCGGCAACAATGGCCCCGCCCTCCTGCATGCGCGCGTAGCGAATATGCTTGTCGTGAACAAACAGCACGCGATTGCACGTGAAGCTGCTGTCGTTTTTCTGTTGCCACACGCGAATTGTCATTTTGCCTACCGAAACAAGCCCGTGTTTGCCGACGGAAAGATCCAAGACGGCGTGTTCCTCACCAGCAGACCCATCCATGTGTGTTCCCACCCTTTCAAATTGAAATGCTGCTTGTCCTACCGTGGCCGTTACAATCTCCCCAGAATTTGTCCCGCAAAACACGCGGTTTTTCTGACACGCAAACGCGGTGGCGACAAACTGGCAATCATAAGTGTGAAGTGTGCGGTCTTCCCCGGCAATTTTGCAAAAGCCAAGGGTGTGCATGTCCTTGTCAAGGCGTTTGTACGCGACAAAAACAAACCCATGTTCTTCTCCCAGTGTGACTCCTCGTGTAACTCCTAAACAAAGTTTCCCAAGTTTATCAACGGCGTGTGGAATAATGATTCTATCCTCCTTTCTCCTTTTTTGTATCACCCATACATGGATGTTGTCGTTTTTGTTATCCACCACCGCGACAGTACCACGATACAACTTGCCTTTCTTGTGCAGCGGCGTATTCGTCGTGGCCACCTTGACGAAATTTACGTCCTTGTTTGTGTGTATTGTTTCCCTCTTCAATTCCAAAAAATCCCCGGAGAACCCGGAGAATATACGTACAGATGTACCCCGTAGTGCAACGACTCCCGCGGTTCCCACGGCTAGGTCGACAAATTTGTCGTCATCTTTCGTTTTGGTTTCAGTTCTTTCAATTCCATCTACCCATATGCGCACGCGGCCGTTGGCATCGAGAGTGGCGCACACTGTACGGCCATCTTTTTCCATTATGTCAAAGTAATCTACCGGCGTATTCATGATTTGCGTTCGCTCGCCCCCGGACAGCTGACCGTGGCGAGCCGCCGTGGCAAACGCGTTAAAGGCTCGCCGCAGTGGGAGATTTTTCTTTCCGTTCTCATGTTTCGAGATGGCTCGACGGACCCTCTTGAACATTTTTTGATGGATAGCAAGATTTTATTCGCACCCACCCCTCCCCCCTCACTCCCCTCAAAAAAAAAAAATTAAAACGAATACCCCTCCTTTGGTTTACAGCTGGATTCCGTAGCAGGCTTGCCCAGCTGGATTGCACACAACTTTTGAACCAAGGCAGTTAGAAACTATCCAAAAGCAGTTTTAGAATCACCATACTATACATAGCATGGGAAAATGTTTTAATTGTGCAAAATATTTTTTTTTCCATGCATACCTAATGGAACATGGTTTTGACCATTTTTTGACTGTAGGAACCTACGTTTTTCTCAGAAAAAAAAATTTAAAGTTATAAATTTATTGAAAATCTGAGATTTTTCCCGGGGTGAAGATGAAAATATTTTTTTCTAAAAAGTCGATTTTTGTGATCTCCATCAAAAACCAAATTCAGGGTGTGGTGGACCACTTTCGCGATGCTTTGCATCATGGAAAGAAAAAATAAAAAATTATTTAAAAAACATCAAATTACTGGGACACTTGGTTATAGAGAGATCTCAGCATAAGAAAATCAATCGTGAAATTTATACGTGTGTATCTATTTTACTTTTTGCGGCATCTTGCAATCCAGCTGGGCAAGCCTGCTACGGAATCCAGCTGTATTCCGAGCCAGCGAACCAGACGGCCAGTCGCGTTCGCCACCTTCTCGGCATCGAGTCAGATAAGATCACCAACACGAAAAAGAGTTGGCGCGACTTGGGAAGGCTTAAACCATCACCCGTCTGTGATACCGGTGTAATCCCACAATTGTTGCTGTTCCCTGTTTTTTTATTTTTTTATTTTCTATGTATTAAAAGAAAACAAATGGACACGAACATACTCGAATTCGAAGAATCCTCCAATGTTCGAGCGATCGGCCTGCGACGAATTTTCAATCGAGGTTTGGTCGGTGGGGCAAAAGCTCGGCCTCCAAAATGGACATACCCGAACGACGTCAAAGGCAAGAAGCAGATGGCAAAG
>Ga0114997_10002037_pt1 | contig 16516 bp, 21 predicted proteins | sample ArcticOcean_MG_C_2_FD_87045 | JGI IMG/M metagenome (GOLD analysis project Ga0114997, IMG submission 87045) | Marine microbial communities from western Arctic Ocean - ArcticOcean_MG_CB4_136 | ecosystem: Environmental > Aquatic > Marine > Oceanic | place: Arctic Ocean: Canada Basin | collected...
GTTAATTTCACCTGCTCCCAGATATTCTTTGATGGATTCATGAAGTCAAAAAAGCTAACAGTGAGAGTGCCAGAAGAACAAAAAGAGTTGTTTAATCAAGTATTGGCGACTTTATTTTATGAAGAAGAAGGAAAGCAAGGTTTAGATGACATAAAAGAGCAAATAAAAAGACATCACAGTTGTTTTAATAGGGCGTCACAGCTAGCAAAAGAACTGGGCGAAGAACAAGTTTCAAAAACGTTACTAGATTTAGCAAAACAATTATGAAAATATTAATACAATTCCCCACATACAGCAGAGCGCAGAAGTTCCTTGACGTACTAAAGCAGTACATTGACACTTGTGGCGAGAAGCATGAGATATTCTTTAATATTAATTGTGATTCGGATGATTTGACAATGACAGACTCGCATGTGCAGAACCAAATAACTAAACTTTTGATGCGTAAATCTTGGATAAGAGGTATTGTAAACTTTGATAAAGACACAGATAAGATCAGTGCTATCAACGACCACATTGAAGGTAGAGACTTTGATATCGTGGTTTGCGCCTCTGACGACATGATACCAAAGGCTCACAGTTGGGACAACGAAATCGCTATCGCCATGAAGGAACATTTCCCAGACCTAGACGGGTGTGTTCATTTCAACGATGGGAACACCGAGGGGAAGCTTATTACTTTTTCTATTCTGGGTCGAAAATTATATGAGCATTTTGGTTACGTGTATCACCCCGACTACAAGAGTCTATATTGTGATGATGAATTTACACAAGAGGTAAAGAGGTTGGGTAAAGAGAAGTATATTGATAAGGTGATTATTACGCATGAGCATTATAGTGTCAAGGGGTCAGTAAATCATCTTCAACACGATGTTGCTACTCAAAAAACTTTACATTATTCCGGTAGAGATCAGATGGTTTTCAATAAAAGAAAAGAATTAGGATTCCCAAAACAAAGAATAACAAGCGATTAGGAGAAAACGTGGAAATATTACAACAGCTACCCAGCTTGATGGGTCACATGAAAAACCAAGGTATAGATTTAATAATAGAAGGCTGTATACATATTGGAGCGCATGAAGGTCAAGAATACCCGCTTTATAAGCACTTCGGCATAGATAACCTTCTTTTTTACGAGGCATTGCCCGACAATTTTGAAAAACTAAAAAAAACCATAGGAACAGACTTTCTTGTAGACGCTAGGAATATAGCGCTTGGTAATAAAAATGGAACCGTCGAAATGCACTTGGAGGATAGAGGATTGTCATCTTCTGTCCTAAAACCAAAACATCATCTTGAGCAGTATCAACAGATCAAATTCGACAAAACAGAAACCGTTAAAATAGCAAAACTAGACGACGAAGAATTTGACAGAGAAAAATATAATTTTATAAATATAGACGTTCAGGGCTACGAGCTAGAGGTTTTTAAAGGCGCAGAAGAAACACTAAAGCATGTAGATTTGATATTAACAGAGATAAACAAAGAAGAAATGTACGAAGACTGTGTTCTAGTTGAGGACATGGACCAATACTTATTTGAAAGAGACTTTCAAAGAATTGCTACGTATTGGCAACAGGACGGTGGGACTTGGGGCGATGGACTCTATTTAAAGGTAAAAAAATGAGATTGTATACAACATTTACACCTTCGCATAAGGTATTATACGAAGATTACTTTCTAAAAACTCTTCCCGACGAGTTTGATCTACACATCGTAGAAGACGACGAGCAATCTTGTCCTACGGGATCTTTTTATCAAGAGGGTTGGGATAAAACATGCTATAAAAAGGTAGAACTATTTATAAAAGCATGTGAAGAAAGCATGGGAGAACACTTTTTTTACTGCGACGTTGATGTTCAGTTCTTTGGCAATATAGCCGCGCAGCTTTTATTAGAACTTCAAGATTGTGACATAGCCTGTCAAGACGATATAACAACTTTTAGTTCGGGTGTTTACATTTGCAAAGCAAGTGAGACTACGCTCAAAATGTTTCAAACAATGAAAGAAAAGTACAACAAAGAAGACCAAACAACTCTCAATGACCAAATACATATGTGTAAACACAAGAAATTATCACACAAGTTTTTTACCTTTGGACATATTGTGCCTAGACCTTGGCAGGGTGAACAATTTGAAATCCCTAAAGACATTTTAGTTCATCATGCAAATTGGGTAGTAGGAATCGAGAACAAAATGAGAATTATGGATTATGTTAGAGAAAATATTTGAAGGATATAGACCTACTCCCTCGTACCCTACGTATCCCCCGTATCATACAGGGTTGTATCTAGAAGACTATTTTTACGACTGGTACTACAAAAATGATATAGACACACAAAGAATTTTAATTCCTGTAAGCTGGACTACTTGTTACATTGAAAGTAGAGATTCTGGGCTACAAGAGATTTTAGATAGCTTAGATCAATCAAAAAAGTATTTTAGCGTGTGTCAGTTTGATGACGGTATAAAACACTCTTTGCCGAAAGATACAATTCAATTTAACGCAGGGGGAAATAGCGGTGGCATTCCAGTACCTTTGATTTGTTCTAAAATTCCAGCAGAAGACATAGAAAAATTTAAATCAGAAAAAACTAAGCTTTGCTCTTTTACAGGATCGCTTACGCATCCCATAAGAAGCAAGATGTATAATGAGTTTATAGATAAAAGTGATTGTGAAATATTTGTAAAACAATGGAACGCTTCTGTAAAAGAAAACGAATACGAATCTTATCTCTCGTCAGCGCTAAAAAGCAAATTCTTGTTGTGTCCAAGGGGATACGGACTAAATTCGTTTAGACTGTATGAGGCTTTTCAACTTGGATGCGTGCCAGTAATAATATCAGATAATATGTTCTTGCCTTGGGAAGACGAATTAGATTGGAGTGAGTTTTCAGTTCTAGCGAATAATTGTGAAAAACTACATTTTAATCTTGAAAATATTTCTGATTCTAGCTATAATACTATGTTGGAGGTTGGGCAACGACTTTTTGAAGATTACTTCTCCCTTTGGGGGATGTGCAAACAAATAGTAAAGAGAGAAGATTACAAATGAAATACTTGATGGTGATAGCTTCGTATAAAGACTATAGACAAGAATTTTTTGATAAATTTATATCACCAAGAAATAAAGAATATTGTGATATACATAACTTTGAATATATAGAAATTAAAGAAGATCTAAAACCCATAAGAGGTAAGCTAGGGTGGATAAAAGCTTTTAAAGTTCGCGACATGATTAATAATGAACTTAAAGAAGACGACATATTGACATGTTTAGACGCAGATATGGCTATACATAAAACAGACTTTGAGTATGCGCCTCAGAAATCATTTTGTTATTCAATTGATTCTGGAAACACTCACTGTATGGGATCTTACTCAGTTCGTGTAAACAATTGGACAAAAAATCTATTTAATTTAATTACTTGTGACGATAGACACAAAAGGCTAAATAGACCATCTCTACATCCAGCTTTTAATAGTTACGATAGCTTTTGGGAAAGCCACTATGATCAAGCTTCATGGTACTCATTAGCTGGTATTATTAGACATTCTTGGATACCATTTTTTAATATCCAAAACAATGGTTGGCACAGCGACAAGAATGAGGACACTGTGTATTCCTTGGAAGAACTTTATGAACATGTAGACATTTTGCCAACCAAGTGGAACGTTACAGAAATGCCGGGAGAGTCAGATTGTACTTTTAATATTAACCCAGTAAATAAAAAAGATGTCATTATAAGACATTTTGCTGGTCAACAAAGATGGAGAGAAGAATGGATCTTATAAAGAACTGGATTTTGAATAATCTACCAAAAGACTCCACAATATTAGAAGCGGGCGTTGCGGACGGGAGCGATACGCTTTTCTTTGCACATCATTTTCCAAATGGTAAAATTTATGGTTTTGAACCACACGAATCTATCCTTAATCAAGCTATAGAAAAAGTAAAACATTATAATAACGTAGTTTTAGAGCAAAAAGCTCTAGATCACGAAATTGGACAGAAAGAATTCTATATTAGTGACAGGTTTGGTGATGCGTGGGGATCGTCTTCACTCTTAGAGCCAAAAGATCATTTATGGTTTCATAAGGAAATAACATTCAAAACTACAGAGACAGTAGAAGCCGTGTGTTTTGACGATTGGATAACCGAAAATAAGATAGAAAAGATTGATCTTGCTTGGCTGGATATGCAGGGCTATGAGCCATTGCTTTTAAAAAACTCCCCATTAGCAATGTCTAAAATAGAGTATTTATATACAGAGGTTTCTTTGATAGAGACTTATAGCGAAGTCACGAAATATGAAGAATACAAGAGTATGTTATTAGAAAGCGGGTTTGAGGTTGTGTTTGAAGACTTGCCTTGGCAAGATATGGGTAACGTACTCTTTAAAAAGGGCAATGACAATGCTTAAAATAGGGTTTGTAGACTTCTGGGGAGATGGATTTGATAGAGAGAATAATTATTTTACCAATCTTCTAAGAACAAAATACGAAGTACAGATAGATCAAGAAGACCCCGACCTTTTGTTTTTTACTGTTGGGTATGGGGGTGATCTGTCTGCCCTGAGTTATAAAGATTATAAGTGTAAAAAAATCTTTTTCACTGGAGAAAATGTAAGGCCAAATTTTGATGGTCCAGAATATAATATACAGAATAATATGGCTGTTATGAAATCAGACTTGAGCCTATCTTTTGATTTTTCAGACGATGAGAGAAATTATAGGCTCCCACTATGGGCTATGTACATAGACTGGTTTGATAGCAAGACATACGGAAATCCAGAATACATAATTCCTGTAAATGAAATATCAGACAATGAATACATAAACACCCCAAAATCCGAATTTTGTGGATTTGTTTTTAGTAATCCTATACCCATGAGATTGCAGATGATGCAGGCGCTAAGTCAATACAAGCAAGTTCACGGATACGGAAAACCCTTTGGCAATTGGGACTATGGCGAAAGCAACAAATATGAAACGTTATCTAAATATAAATTCTCTGTTTGTGTTGAAAACTCAATATCTCCCACTAAAGGGTATTACACAGAAAAATTGTTTCACGCTAAAACCGCTGGCACTGTTCCAATTTATTGGTCAGATGATAAGTGTGGTCACGATTTCAACAAAGAATGTTTTTTGAACTTAAATGACTATGAAGACATAGAACATTTAGTAGAAGATGTAATCAAAATAGACAAAGACGAAGAACTTTATCGAGAAATGTTTAATCAGCCCCTGTTTAAAAACAGAGAGATACCAGATTTTGTTAAACCAGAAAACGTACTAAAATTCATTGAAGGGGCGATTTAACGTGATAGAAATAGATGAAATTTATATACCACATTGGAGCAAACTTGCTAAAAGAAAAGACTACTTGGTAGAACACCTTGATAGCAGGGGTATAAACAACTATCATTTTGTAGAATGTTTTGATAAAGAAAAGTGGGATTTAGCACAGGTAAAAAAAGATTATCCAAAAGCTTTTGGTTTAACTACATCAAATACCAAGCTTAACTACTCAGAAATATCTTTAGTGTTAAAATACTGCTGGGCAATCAAAGACGCGTACAGTAATGGATATGATTCCGTATTAATGCTAGAAGATGATGTAGAATTGCATCCAGATTTTGTAAATCTATTTAACAATTTTAAAAATCAACTACCAGAAGATTGGGATTTAGCTTGGGTTGGATCTTGTTTAAATCTTCACGCAAGAACTACACCTAACCAAAATGTCTATAGGGTCAATGGTTCAAGATGCACCCATGCTTTTATAATTAGTAAAAACTGTATAAATAAAATTATTGACGACGTTGACAATGTGACTAATGCCGCTGACCATTACTTTAATGAGATTATAGAAAAATTTAATCTTAATAATTACTGGTTTGAGCCATCTTTAGCAGAACAAAACAAAAGCTCAGAAATTTTCAATACATCAGTTCACTATAAATCAGAAATAGATAGGTAAAATAATGAAAATTACATTTCACGAAAACTCTCTGTGCGCCAGAGGTACAGCTATTGCGTTGTTTGATTACGCATATTTTTGTAAGAGAAAGTTTGACTTTGACTGTTCTATAATTTATAATGAACATATAGAGGCAAACGATTCTACCGCTATAGAAAAATTTAAAAATGAATTTGGCGCAGTTAGATCCTACACCAGCCCAGAAGACATGAATAATATTCTGGAAGAATTAAAACCTGACGCATTTTTTATGGAAAAAGGGGGGCCATTTGACGGAATCATATCTAAGGTATCTAAAAATTGGATTCATGCAATAGCACCATGCAGAAAAGACCAAGTTTACGGGGATAGATTTGCTATGGGTTCTCAATGGTTGAGCAAGATGTCGGGTAATCAAATTGATTTTGTTCCTTATATGGTGAATTTCCCAGAGACACACGAAGAAAACTTTAGATCAGAATATAACATACCAGAGGACGCTATAGCGCTTGGTCGAAACGGAGGTAGCGACACATTTGATATACCGTTTGTCAAGCAGGCCGTTGCAGACATTTTGAATAAAAGAGACGATATTTACTTTGTTTTCCAAGGTACAGATATTTTTAACCAGCATGATAGAATCATTCATCTGCCCACATCCTCTGATCTACACACCAAAGTTAAATTTATAAATACTTGCGATGCACTAATACACGCCAGAGATCTTGGAGAATCATTTGGTGCTACGTGCGCAGAGTTTTCGTTTCTTAACAAGCCTGTAATGACTTGGCTTGGGTCTAGAGAAAGAAACCATATCGACACACTTGGTGAAAAGGGTTTTTATTATAATAACTATGAAGAAGTGCTTTCGTTGTTTGATAGTTTTACCCCAGACCCTAGCAAGGATTGGAATTGTTATAAAGAATCTGAACCAGATGTTGTTATGGAAAAATTTAAAGACGTGTATCTACCATGAATGACTTTAGATTTGACAATAGTTTCACACACTTATCAGGAAATTTTTAATATGATACCCAAAAAAATATACCAAACTTGGGTTACTAAAAACTTACCCCATAGAGTAAAAGACTATGTGGACGAAATGCTGTCTTTGAATCCGTCATATGAATATGAGCTATATGACGACGAGGATATATTTTATTTTATAAAAGAGCATTATGGCAAGGATGTATTGTCGGCTTACGAAAAATTAGAAATAGGCGCATCTAAGTCAGACCTTTGGAGGTATTTAGTGCTATATAAAAATGGGGGAGTTTATCTAGACTTAGACTCTCACATATATAGAAGTCTTGACGGTTTAATAAAAGAAAACGACGAAGCTATAATTAGCAGAGAGGGTAGTGAAGACAATCCTCACTATGATGACCACGGAGGAATTTTTGTTCAATGGTGTTTAATTTTCGGTGCCGGTCATCCTATATTGGAAAAGACATTTGAAAAATGTGTCTACAATATAAAAAATCAAACGACACAAAACATATGGCATTTAACAGGCCCGTCAGTTTATTCCTCTGCTGTCAGAGAAGTTTTATCTCCACTTGACGTAGATATTTATAAAAACTCAGATGAAAATATTTTGGATAAGATCAACTCAGGTGAATTTAGCAATATAAACTGTAGAGTATATTCGTATGATTACCGAGACTTTTGCATATTCCAACACAGAGATTCTCACTTGCTAACAAGAGAAAAACCACATTGGCAAGAAGAATCTAAAACAAAATCAGTATTTAAGAAAGATTAATAATGATACATTTAATCACACTGTCGGGCAATAGTAAAAGGTTTACGGATAGCGGGTATCCACACAAGGCAGTCGTTGACATTAATGGAATGTCTATGATAGGAAGGTTTGTAAATTCGTTTAAAGATTTTAGAAATTATGAATCTATCTTTTTATGCAGACAGGAAGATCTGCAAAACTACGGAATAGAAAACGAAATACATAAACATTGTGAAGGTGCGCGTATTTTAGCTATAAATTCTAATAAACTTGGCCCAGTCTACTCTATTATGCAAATATTTTCTGAACTAGATGATGACCAATCAATACTAGTTAGCTACATAGACACATTGCAGGGAACCACTATACGGAATATGGTAAAAGCCTTTGATGATTGTGACGCTGGGGTTACAGTCCATGATTTTAAAAATCCGCACTGGAGAAGCAATAGCTATTATTGCCTTGTTGAACACGACAATGATTTATCTGTGACGAACATTTGTGAGAAGTACGCATTTACAGAAGAAGACTTTGCAAGCGCGAATAAAGGTGGCTCAAGCGGAAATTATTTTTTTAAAAAATGCAGCACTATGAAGGAATATTTTAATTTTTTGATGCAGGAAAACATCAGCGTCAATAAAGAGTTCTATGTGACTCAAGCGATTGAACATATGGTAAAACATGGACTAAAAGTAAAAGCGTATGAATGCCCATACGTTGCACTGGGTGTGCCAGAGGACGTTGAAGACTATATTTTTTGGGACAGGTGGTTTAATGATTCTGATAGCGCATAGAGGCAATACTAACGGACCAAATCCAAATCTGGAAAATGACCCTAAGTATATCGTCGAAGCTGTAGACAAGGGGTTTGACGTAGAGGTAGACATTTGGTATACATCTGACGGTTTATTTTTAGGTCACGATAATCCGCAATGCAAAATTGAAAAAGATTTTCTATATACTTATAAAGATAAATTTTGGGTTCACTGTAAAAACTTAGAGGCTATGCGTTATTTAAGACATATTGATTTAAAAAATGGGTTTGTTCAACTAAATTATTTCGGACATGATAATGATGAATACGTACTAACATCAAAGAATTATTTATTCTGTAAACCAACTAAAAACTTAGATGAAAATTGTGTTTTAGTCATGCCAGAGTACTATAATTTTACATGGTCCAATGAAGAATGTCTCGCCGTACTGACGGACTTCCCAGAAAAATATAAGGAATATAATGAAAATAGATAAAGTCATATGGAGCGCTACTGAACAGTATAGTGACTTTTGGAATATAAATTCCAAAATACACAATAAATTTTTAGATATGGATTGTGTCCTGCTATTATACGGCAAAAAAGAGAACTGTGATTTAAGCGAGGAATATGGGAAAATTGTAGAAATTGATTATATAGAAGGATATCCTACAACGGTTCAATTTGTCTTGAACAAGTTTCATTACACAAAGAATGAACCAGATACAACTTGGATGATAGGTGACATAGATCAAATACCTTTACAAAGAAAGCATTTTATTGATAACCTTACTGATGTTAAAGAAGATCATTATGTGCATTTGGCAGAAAACCACATTGAGCAATTGAGTAGGGTTCCAACAGGGACGTGGAGAAAAGAAGGCTCTGTCGTAGATAGATGTTATCTAACCGCGCACTACCATGTCGCAAAAGGGTCTACATTTACAAAAGCGTTAGAACTGAATCTGTCACTAGAAACACATATTGTGGCATTGCTGGACCAGTGGAGATCGCACCGTAAAAAAATTGGAGCTTCTTACGCAGAACTACAAGATCAGCGATACTGGGGCGAAACCGAGAACAAACAGCATGGTGTATGGTCATGGGAAGAGATTTATACAACATCACTAATATACAAGAATTACTTAGATAAATTTACAGGATTTGAAAGATCTATACGTGGACCCCAAAGAAGATGTATAGATAGAGGTGTTGATGGTTGTAAATTTGATCCTAATCAAAAAGAGCTTTACGTTGATATACACTGTCCAATACCATATGCAACAAATGAACAAAGAATACATAGTATTTTAGAGTTCTTCTGGGGAAAAATCTAATGAGTAAAATAGACAAGAGTGCTTACAGAAAAACTAAATCTTAAATAGGGAGTATGTTATTATACAATGAATATTTTAATACCGATGGGTGGAAAAGGCTTACGATTTAAAGGTAGTGATATGAGTGTACCCAAGCCTTTAATTAACGTAAATGGCGAGATTATGATTAGTCGAGTCATTAACAGCATAAAAATTGAAGGGAATTTTACATATATAGTTCGACGAGATCACATAAAAGACTATCGTATAGACGAAATCATTAAAGATATAAAGAATGGATCAATTCGGGTACTGGAAGAAGACAATGATGGTCAAACTCAAACTTGCCTCTTGGCAGAAGACATCATAGATAATGATGAACCACTATTTATCGTAAATTGTGATAATTATTTTGTTTGGAACGAAAAGACACTCTCTAGTTTAATAGAAGACGAAGCAGTAGATGGAGCGGCTTTCACCTTTACGGATGATAAAAAACGATCCCACTGGTGTTTCGCAGAAGTAGATGAAAACAATAGGATCTTAAATTTAGTTGAGAAAAAACCAATATCCAATATAGCTTTAGCGGGAGGATTTTATTGGAGAAAGGGTTCTGATTTTGTAAAATACGCAAAAGAAACAATATCAAAGAATATAAAAGCAGAAAATGGAGAATTTTATCTAGGAGGTGTATTTAACCAAGCAATCCAAGATGGTAAAAATATTGTTAATCACAAGATTGACGACATGAAATGCATGGGGACACCAGAAGAATTAGAAGATTTTAGTAAATGGCTCAACCAAAATTTAAAACAAAGATCAATTGAGAAGGAAAATCAAATGAACAATAGAAACATTCAAGACGCAGTAGATGCGCTAAGGTCAGGAAAACCAATTGTACTAGTAGACGAACACGACAGAGAAAATGAAGGAGATATAGTAATTGCCGCCGAAAAAGTTAGTGTAGAAAATCTAGTTTTTACAATGAATAATGCTCGCGGATTGATGTGTATACCTTGCGACGGAGAAATTCTTGATCGTTTAGAGATCCCACAGATGGTTGAAAATAATACAGATAAAAATGGAACACCGTTTTGCATTTCTGTTGACTCAGCAGATGAAGAATGTACAACTGGTATGTCTGCTCACGACCGAATTAGTTGTATATCTAAACTTGTGAATCCTGAATCAAAACCAGAAGAATTAAATAGACCGGGACACTTATTCCCCCTAAGACCAAAACCAGCGCTTTTAAAAGAGCGTCGTGGTCACACTGAGGGGTCTATAGAATTGATGAAATTAGCTGGACTTCAACCGGTAGCTGTTATTGTGGAAATTATGAACGACGACGGAACTATGGCTAAAGGCGCACAAATATCTAAATTTGCTACAGATAATAGCCTGACTTTAATTTCAATTGAGGAACTTTATGAAGCAGTTTACGACGAGAGCTTATAATCACTTTGACATTGATTCAATTAAGTCTATATTATATAAAAAAAGTAAAACAGATAGGCTGGCAGATGAAATAAATTACTACAAAGAAATTCATCGCACTGACCTGTCTTGTTTCTTCCCTAGATTATTTGAATCAAATATTGATCATAAAAATGGTCATAGTATGGGTCTTGAATATTATGGCTATAACAATTTAGAATCATTCAATGGTTCGTGGGATAAAATTGCCAACAAGTTAAAAGATGTCTTAGGTATATTTATTAATTACAGATCTTATACTCAGCCTGACAAGCTGATAGAATATAGAAAAAAAATGTATATTGATAAAACGCTGCACTACCATAAAGATTTAATAGATAAATTTGAAATTTTCAAAAATATTAACAACAGAGAATCAATTAATATAAATGGTGAATTAGTATACACGTTTGATACTATCTGGAAGGATATAGAATGTTTGATTGATTCATTGTTGATAAATGATAATCCGTGCTGTATAATTCATGGAGACATGTGTTTTTCTAATATTCTTTATGATGAAAATAGAGATATAATAAAATTTATAGATCCCAGAGGAAGCTTTGGAGTAAAGGGTATTTATGGAGATCCTTTATATGATATAGCAAAGGTAATACATTCGTTTAGTGGTCTATACGAGTATATAATTTATGATAAGTTCAATGTAAATTACAAAGAAGGAAGTGTAGAATATACTTTCACTGACGATAAATATACACGAATGAAAAGCGCATTCCTGAATCATAAAATATTTGATAATGTAAGTGCTAAGTTAATAGAGGGGCTTATATTTATAGGTATGTGTTCTAGACATTATGATAGTTTAGATAGGCAGCTTGTTATGTATTCAACTGGCCTCAAAATATTAAATGGGTTAGTAAAATGAGAATTTGCTTAGATCTTGATGGAACAATTGCAAAAAATAAAATTGGCGATCAGGATTATGAAGACGTTGAGCCAATGGAAAATGCGGTAGAGGTATTAAATGAACTAAAAGGTGAGGGGTTTTATATCATTATTCATACTGCTAGAAACATGGGAACCTGTAACAACAATCTTGGCAAAGTGATAGCCAGACAAGCTAAAATAGTAACTGATTGGTTAAGTAAGTATAAAATACCATACGATGAACTTTTATTCGGAAAGCCCAATGTTGACTATTTCATAGACGATAAAGGTATTGGTTTTAAAGACTGGATTCAAACAAGAAAATTTTTAATGGAGAAGAAGAGAAATGTTTAACTATTTTGTCGATACGGCAGATACTAACTATATCAAAAACTTAGATCTATCTAATAGATTTAATCCCACGCACATGTTGGGTATTACCACCAACCCAAACGCGATGAGTAAAATAAACAAATTCACACTCAGGGAGTGGGAAGATACTTTGCCTAAACTTTGTGAGTTAGTTTCTGAAATAAGGAAAGACGGCGAAGGACAGGTACACGTTCAAGCTCCTAGATCAAGCATGACTGGAGATCAGGTCTTAAAATTTGCTGAACATATCCACACCTTTAATGACGGTAATACTAAACTGGTCCTCAAAATTCCTCCTACGCTAACGGTTTTGAAAAAAGCAGCAGAGATACAAAACTTGATGCCAGTAAACGTAACGGGATTATCTGACTGCTGTACGGCGCTTTCCTGCCTTTCTTTTGGCGTTGATTATGTAAGTATTATACCCGGACGAATGGAAGAAGTTGGCATTGATGCAAATGCTCATTTAGCCTTTGTGACTAAAAGATCAAATAGCAATGGTCAAGTTATTACTGGAAGTATGAGGACTGTTGAGGGATTACTAAGTGCGGTTAGATATCTTACTTTACCGACTATCGGGACAAGGGTCTGGGATAAACTAGTAGGAGTAGATTTACTTCAAGAAGTTTCTAAGATAGAATACTTTAATGAATGCGACGTGGAACGATTTAGCCCATACATAAACGAGAAGAATAGAGATTTATCAGTACAGTTCTTTGGGCAAATGGACGAATTAGGACAGAAGTGCTTTGAGGATATAGTATGAAAATAGCAGTTTGCCTAAGTGGTCAACCAAGACATTTTGAAGTTGGACATAAACACCTATCTAGCTCTTTATCAGGACACGATGTAGATTATTTTTTCCATCTATGGTTCGATGAGTCTGATGTCGGACAAGAATTAAAATTATATTCGGATAGAAATACTCTTCGTGTATCAGATGTTATTCAAAAAGATACTGACAAGAAAATATTAGATCTTTATAAACCAAGAAAATATTTATTTGAAAAACAAAAAGAATTTCCTTCTATAGAAATATTAGATAATAATAATGGCAAACCCTTAAAATCAACTCAACCCTCTAGTATATATCAGTCAATGCTATATTCTAGATGGAAAGCAGGAGAACTAATGGCAAGTCATATAGATGAATATGATTTAGCTGTTTGGACTAGAACGGACGTAGCGCCAACCGCTAGTTTTATAGAAGAGATAAATGATGACTCGATATACGCCGGATATTGCAGAGGTGAAATGTGGCACAAAGACCACATAACTACAGGGATCATAGCCTCGACACCTTCTAATATAAAGCATTATCTAGACTTATACTTACACTACGTAGAAATATTTAACGAAGATATAGACCACTGCGACCATAGAATGTCTTTTTATCATCTTAAAAAGTTAAATAAAGACTTTAAATTTATACTAGAAAATAATTGGTATTGGATAAGACAAGAAGGTTTAGTTCCCGGCTGGTTCTAGGAGAAAAAATGAATAACTTAATTATAGAATGCCTAAAAAACAAAACTAGTAAATCTTTTGGTAAAATGGGAAATATAGAAGCTTCACATTTACTGACACACTTAAACAATCAACCTTCATTAATTGGACAGCAGTTGTTTATTAATGCTGGAATCTATGTTGATTCACTAGAGACATTTAATAAGTGGTGTTTTGAATACTTAGAAGCAGTAAAAAATCTAGACTGTGTGTTACAGTGGTGTAAAGAAGACGAAGCTGTACTATCTAATATAGGATACACTGGAGAGATATTTCATTCTTTTGAAGGAATAGAACCTTTTGTCTTTGGGCGCGAGGGGTGGCACTATCATCTAAAAAATAAAAAGGTTTTGTGCATCTCTCCTTTTCCAGATACAGTTCAAACTCAAGCAAAAAAATTCAGTAAAATATGGGATGGAGCAGAGATAGGCGAAGTGATTACTGTTGAGTCTCCTTACTCAGAAGCGCTTACTGGCAAACCGCCAAAACCTTGGGAAGATAAACTCAACCAAATGCTTGAGCAGATAGAAAAAACTGATTTTGATTTCGCCACCGTGGGTTGTGGTGGATTTTCTTTAATTGTTTGTGATTACATAAAAAAACTAGGTAAACCATGTGTTCATCTTGGGGGTGGCAACCAAATACTTTACGGAATAAGAGGAAGAAGATGGGACGAAGGATTTAAACACCATGATTGGTATGGCACAGGCGACTGGATTAGGCCATTACCTCATGAAATTCCACCCATGAAGAATTATGTAGAGGGTGGATGTTATTGGTAAATTTATTTATTTTACTTGACAAAAATGTATTTCCTGAACTATAATAGGAGTAAGGAGAACTATACATGAGAATATTAATAACTGGCGGTACGGGTTTTCTTGGTAAGAATATCGAGCAACACCTTGGACAATTTTTAAATCAAGACTACTCATTAACACTTGTAGGCTCTAGTGTCTATGACCTACGGTGTCAGCAGGCTTGTAGAAAAATGGTTCAATACCACAACCCCGACGTAATCGTACACGCTGCGGGTTCTGTGGGCGGCATTGGAGCGAATAAGGACAACCCCGGTAAGTTTATGTATGAAAACTTAATAATGGGTGCTAATCTCATTGAACGAGCTAGAATCGAAAAGGTTGAAAAGTTTATATTACTAGGCACAGTTTGTGCATATCCTAAACATACCCCTGTGCCATTTAACGAATCAGACTTATGGAATGGATACCCAGAAGAAACCAATGCGCCTTATGGAATTGCTAAAAAAACATTAATGAAGATGCTAGAGACATACGGTGAACAATATGGCATGAGCGGAGCAAACCTAGTACCCGTAAATATGTATGGCCCATACGACCACTTTAACTTAACTAGTAGTCACGTCATCCCAGCGCTTATTCTCAAGTTCTACAACGCCATGAAAAATGGAGAAGAAGTAAATCTATGGGGTACAGGTAGCGCATCTAGAGAGTTTCTATACGCTCCAGACTGCGTAGAAGCAATTGCTAGGGCAGTAGAAACAGAAGTTAACCTAGAGCCAATCAATATTGGAACTGGAAAAGAGATCACAATTAAAGAGCTTGCACAAGAAATAGCAGAGCAGATGAATTACAAGGGCGGTATTAATTGGCAAACAGACAAGCCAGACGGCCAACCTCGCCGTTGCTTAGATACAACAAAGGCCAAACAACTACTGGGCTTTGAAGCAAAAACAGATTTAAAAACAGGACTAAAACAAACCATTGATTGGTTTATGAACGATAACAATTGGGAGATACCAGAATGAACTTAGGATTTTATGTAAATTCATCCTCTGATGGGAGCGCTCAGGAAATATACGAGTGTCTTAATAAGTGGATTGAAAATAAAGATATTGAAAACGGAAGTCTATTTTACGAAGATATAGGATTTAACTCCATAACCCCTAAGTTTGGATTGTTTAATTCTACAGACATATGGCAGTTTACCGGAAACTTAATTATCACAAGCTACAACGCAGCATCTTCAATAGATAGTGTTATAAATAAATTTAAGGCAGCTTTCTTGTACACAAAACAGCAAGAAAAAAACATTATGCAGATTATTCATATCTTTAACACGCTGCCGTTTATCGTAAGAAGTAAAGAAGACTATGACTATATCAAAAGAATTACAGGCAAAGAGCCTAAACTTGTAGAGTCTATGGACCTAGAAAAAATAAGAGAGGTTTTCGATGAGTAGTATTGACAAACAGATTATAGAGATGTATAATGATCAGAGTAAAAGCACTTACGAGATAGCTAAATCTCTTGATACATACCCAAACAAGGTCAGAAGAACTTTGATCAAGCATGGATACAAACTAAAGAATAAAAGCGAGGCGCAGAAAAACGCACTCCAAACTGGACGGTGTGCGCACCCTACAGAGGGGAAGACGAGGACGGAAGAAGAAAAATTGAATATAAGCGAAGGAATGTCTAATCATTGGGAAAATATGTCTGAATCTGAACGCCAA
>Ga0114997_10002038_pt1 | contig 16512 bp, 20 predicted proteins | sample ArcticOcean_MG_C_2_FD_87045 | JGI IMG/M metagenome (GOLD analysis project Ga0114997, IMG submission 87045) | Marine microbial communities from western Arctic Ocean - ArcticOcean_MG_CB4_136 | ecosystem: Environmental > Aquatic > Marine > Oceanic | place: Arctic Ocean: Canada Basin | collected...
TAATAATAAACAAGCTAGAAGATAACTCGCAATAATATATGCCAGAAGAATATACGTTCCATGCAAGATGTTGGCATAAAAACGCAGTCGTCTTATTCGATTAAGAAACTTTAGGATTAAGGTTTGAGATTCCATGGTTATAGATATACATTGCCAACTAATTCATGGTTTGTTTTCTGGGTACTTATCTCCTTAAAATAATAAATAACCGTTTAGCTTCTAAGGTTCGTCGGTTGTCTCATTTTTAGACTTTTTTTGTTTGTGGAAGCCTTCAAATAATTCCATTGGTAGTGGAAAGAAGGTAGTTGTATTTCGGTCGTTGGAAATATCTATAATCGTCTGGAGAAACCTCAATTGTAGGGCTGGAGGGTGTTGTCCTATAGTATCGGCAGCTTGACTTAACTTTTCCGCTGCTTCATATTCACCAAGGGCATTGATTACTTTTGCTCGTCTTTCACGTTCTGCTTCTGCTTGTTTTGCTATTGCGCGTTGCATCTCCTGTGGCAGGTCTACATTTTTAACTTCGACATTAGCAACTTTAACTCCCCATGGCTCTGTTTGTTGATCGATCACTTTTTGTAATTGGGCATTTATGTCGTCGCGCTTTGATAGAAGGTCATCCAAGCTGCTCTGCCCGAGAGTGCTGCGGAGAGTGGTCTGAGCCAATTGTGAGGTGGCATATAGATAGTCTTCCACTTCAATAATAGCTTTTCTTGGATCCATTACGCGGAAGTAAATAACTGCATTGACTTTGACGGTCACATTATCCTTAGTAATTATATCTTGAGGGGGGACATCCATAACTACTGTGCGTAGGCTTACCTTCGTCATTTTTTGAATACCAGGAACGACGATGATGAGTCCGGGGCCTTTTACTTTCCAGAATCGACCCAACAAAAATATTACGCCACGTTCATATTCTTTGAGAATATTAAACGCGCTAAAAAGCAGTAGCCCCAGTATAATAAGTGTCAAAATAGAAGTATCCATATAGCTCCTTGAGTAAATTATATATAATAATGATAGCAGTTTTTTGCTTTAATATACATAATTGCATAGCAATAATTTTAGGACAATTGAGGTGAAAGTAAATGTCACACACTAAGAGCGCTTATTTTTTTGCTTTTATTCTCTTCTCATGTTTTATTTCTTTGGCTTCAGCAACAGAGCAGGGGCTTGTTGTTTCAACTAATACTTTGGTGACAGATAGTGGGGGTGTTCACATACAGTTGACATTGATAAATAGAGGCAAATCCGCTATTTATGACGTTCAGCCAATGATTCATTTTCATCACACCATGGCTATGATGTCAAAAATAGTCCAACTAGATCCTGGGCAGAGAATTACTTTTGAAAATAAAGACCATCCAATAGTTTTAAGAAGTGGGCGTTATCCTCTTGTTATCATGACGAACTATAAGTCCATCCAGAAGGAAAAGTCTCATACTCAGATTGATATGAATTCGTTTTATTTTCGTGAAGAATTAGAGTCTGCCATAGCTGGGGAAATTTATTCTACTGGGACCAGTAATGAATCATTTTTAGAAATCACACTAAAAAATAACTCAGAGTCATTCAAAAATATTCGATTGATGCTCTTATTACCATATGGTTTGATTGCTGATGAGTTGGGACAAATGATGGGACTTACCATACGCGGTGGTCAAGAGAAACGAATTAAAGTGGGGGTTAAGCTTAAGGAAGGAGCTTTAGCTAGGGTTTATCCGGTTCACCTTGTGATCGAGTATGGTGAAATGCTGAATCATTATACAACTGAGGTAGCTAGTAAAGTTGATTTCCGTTCTTTTCAAGAGCGTACAGCCATTATTCCAGCGCTCGGAGCTTTAGTAGTTCTAATTGTTATGATAGCTATAGTATATTTTAGAAAAAAAATAACTCTATCTCTCTAGCAGGTGGTGAAATTTTTCAAACGTAGTACCTTATGAAATTTTCTTCAAACTAGAAGAATTATTCATGGAAGACTGTGACTAGTAAGTAGTTTTGGTTAGTGTAATAAAATTTATAAGAAAAAAAATCAGTGGATGTTGTCGGTGCTTATCAGGATTTTTTTTTAAAGTATTTAATAATTACTCCAGCGAATATAAACCAACCTAACATAAAACAAAGTCCGCCTAATGGAGTTATTGGACCGAAAATACGAGGCCCGTCAGAGATGAGTACGTATATACTGCCTGAGAACATTAATATTCCAAGGGTAAAAAGAATACCAACTTTCTTAAGTGCTTTTGCACCACTGTCATTAAGTTGCAAAGAGACAATGCCAACAAGGATTAAGGCTAGACCGTGGTAACCCATATAATCAGTGGCTGTTTGAAATGCGCTAAGATTTTTTTCTGTTAGAATATTTTTTAAGCTGTGGGCTCCCATTGCACCGAGTGTCACGCTAAGCCCGCTAAATATTGCCCCTGTCGAAATCCAATTCATAGTTCAAAGAAAAAATATTTAAAAAACGTTTGATTTATTTATTTTGAGTTATAACTCGTTTGATTTTTGGGTTGCTAAGTCTGGCTATCCGACGATGTTATATCGCCTTGGTCTATAGTTAACATCAAGTTCATTTTTTGATATCTCTTCACACTTTTCTTCATCGACTCCCTCTTGATGGGTTACTATAGTTGACTGGACTTCTGGGATATATTTCTTTGCTTCTTCAATAAACTCCTTAACCTTATCATATATCCCGTTTCGCAGGCCAGGAAGAGGCCGGACGATTCGATCATATGCTTCCTCTGTATCTGCATTAAGGCTTATAGATATCGAGTCAACCAACCCTTTCAGTTCGGGAAGAATGTTCCGTTTATTAATGACATTCCCGTGTCCGTTGGTATTTAATCGTACTCTCCCTCCAGCGTCTTTAATTTTTTTAGAGACTGTTTTGATGACATCGAGTCTCAACGTTGGTTCACCATAGCCACAAAAAACAATCTCGTCGTATTTATTGCAATTGTCTATAGACTGCCACACTTCATCTGCGGTTGGTTCGCGATCCAGTTTTAGATTGTATCCCTGGACCACTGGTTTCGTTAAGCGTGTACAGAATGAACAATCTGCTGTGCATCGTGTTGTTAAGTTTAAATAAAGAGAGTTGCGAATCTGATATGATACCTGCCCAGTTTTAGCGTCTTTTCCTATCCCAAATAATTCAAAAAAATTGAGTGCCATGGTGCGTTGAACATCGTTAATATTAAGTCCGCGCAGTTCAGCGATTAACTGGGCGGTGTGGATGACATAAGATGGTTCGTTTCGGCTTCCTCGCTTTGGTACTGGGGCCAGAAAGGGGCAATCAGTTTCAACAAATAAGCGGTCCGCAGGAACTGTCTTCGCAATGGCCCTAAGTTCTTCAGATTTTTTGAAAGTGACCGAACCAGAAAAAGAAATATAAAATCCCATTTCAAGTGCGCAGTCTGCTAGTTTTTGGTTTCCTGAAAAGCAATGAAAAATTCCTGAATGCGCGGAAGCACCTTTCGGGAAATAATCAGATAAAATAGAAATAATTTCTTCGTTAGCATCTCTACAGTGAATAATAATTGGTTTTTTCAGCTCACGTGACAGCTCTACTTGTTTACGGAGGCGTTCTTTCTGTTGGTCGTGAGGAGAATAGTTTTTGAAAAAATCGAGACCAATCTCTCCAAGAGCAATCATTTTAGGGTGGGCAAGTAGTCGCCTGAGATGGTCATATGTCTGATTGTCTATACTTTTTACATCATGAGGGTGAACTCCTGCGGTCCCATATATAAAGTCGTGTTGTTCTGCCAGTTCCATAGAACGCATACTACTTTCGATATCACATCCAACATTAAGGATATAATCAACTCCATTATCTTTCGCACGTTGTATGACCTCGTTTCGGTCGTCATCAAATGAATCCATATCAACATGAGCGTGTGTGTCTATTATCATCTGACTCTAATCCCTTTACTTGGTTCTAGATCAAATCCCGCGAGTACAATTTGTCCATTATTATTGGCAGCAAGTAACATTCCTTGTGATTCAATGCCCATGAGCTTTACTGGTTTTAGGTTAGCAACAAGGATGATAGTTCGGTTAAGTAGATGATCTGGTTCATAGGATTCTGCTATTCCAGCCACTACTTGGCGAACTTCGTTACCAATATCAACTTTAAGTTTGAGAAGTTTTTTTGATTTTTTAATTTTCTCTGCTTCTATGATCTTGCCTGTTCGAAGGTCAATTTTCATAAAGTCGTCTATGAGCACTTGATCACATATGCCTTCTATTTCTGGAGGTTGATACTGTTCTTTATTTTTTTCACCAATTGGCTCAACGTTTGAAAGAATTTTCTCAGCTTCCTTATCTTCAATGCGTGGAAATAATTGTAAGCCTGGTTGAATTTTTGTTCCTGGCTTTATCCCCCCCCAGTTTTTAAGAGATTCAAGCCCTAGTTCTTCGATAGTTTGTTCTATGCCCAGTTGTTTCATAATAGTGTCTGCACTTTTCGGCATAAAAGGATATATGAGGATGGAAATCGAGCGAATACATTCGACTGTATTATACATCACCGTACATAACCTCAGCTTTCCATTTTCTGTCTTAACAAGGTTCCACGGGCTATTAGTATCTATATATTTGTTTGTAGTATCTACTAAAAGCCAGATACGCTCGAGGATTTTATTGTACGATAGGTCGTCGTACAGCCTATGCACATCTTCAATCCCTTTTTTAAACTCATCTATAAGCCCAAAGTCTTCGGTAGGTAAGGTTGGTGCAGGAACCATCTGATCATGATAGCGTCCAATCATACTCATCGTTCGGTTAAGAAGATTTCCCAAGTTATTTGCTAGGTCACTATTAATACGATTAATTAACGATTTGTGTGAGAAGTCTCCATCTAGTCCGAATGGGACTTCGCGAAGCAGAAAGTAACGAATAGCATCTACTCCAAATTGATCTATGAGCAGATTGGGCTCAACTACATTGCCAATCGACTTAGACATTTTTTTACCGTTTATTGTCCACCAACCATGTGCGAATAGATTGAGCGGTGGGTCAAGCCCAATTGCTTTTAACATGGTTGACCAATAAACTGCATGGGTGGTTAAAATATCTTTTCCTATTAGTTGATGATTGGCTGGCCAGAATTCGGGAGTTTTATTTTTTTCAATTGAACCATGTGCCGAAATGTAATTAATTAATGCATCGAACCAGACATAAGTTACGTAGTTTTCATCAAAGGGGAGGGGGATTCCCCAAGGGAGTCTCTCTTTTGGCCTCGATATGCATAAGTCGCCAAGTGGTTTTTCAAGAAAACCAAGAACTTCATTGCGGCGCGACGTTGGTTGAATAAACTTATCATTTAATTTGATATATTCTTTTAACCAGCTTTGGTAAGAGCTCATTTTGAAAAAGTAATTATGTTCCTTAATTTTATCTACTTCACGTCCACACTCAGGGCAATTACCACCAACGAGGTCTTTTTCCGTCCAAAACCTTTCATCGGGCATGCAGTACCAGCCTTCATAACTATCCTTATATATTTCTTTGCGATCATAGAGTTGTTTCAGAATATGGGTGACTAGTTCTTTATGTCTTTTTTCGGTGGTGCGTATAAAGTCATCATTAGAAATATTGAAACGCGTCCAAAGTTCCTTAAACCGCTTATGTAGTTTGTCAACGTGCTCTTGAGGCTCTATTTTAAGGTCTCTTGCTGCTTGAAGAACTTTCTGTCCATGTTCATCCGTGCCAGTTAGAAAAGAAACTTCGTACCCTTCAAGTCTTTTATAGCGGGCTATTACATCGGCAGCGATTGTTGTATAGGCATGCCCAATGTGTGGTACATCATTCACATAATAAATAGGTGTTGTTATGAAGAATTTTTTTTTTGAGGTTTTCACTTATATTAAGGGGGGTTATTATATTTAAGGGTTATATGACAATTTAATATAAAATTTAAATAGAAGACATAAGAATTAAATTAATGATTAAAAATATTTACTTGGTCTTGTACAGTGTATTAAATTTATTTATGTGAACTTTTAAAGCACGTCTAACGAGTAGGTAAGTATACTCTCATCTTCAAGTCTTATAAGAACAGTTTGCTCAATAATATTGTTCTTAAGAACTCTGCCTGGGCCGCTCGGAGTTTGGATGTTTTTCCCGACTTGAGGCATTCCTTTTACTAGCTCCTTGTAATTTTCATGTTCGTATTGCAGGCAACACATAAGTCGTCCACACACGCCTGATATTTTACTTGGATTGAGGGCAAGTCCCTGATCTTTCGCCATTTTAATCGATACGGGGGTGAACTCTTCAAGGAAACTAGAACAACATAGCTCTTCACCACATACACCATATCCCTTGATAACTCGAGCTTCATCGCGTACTCCCATTTGTTTCATCTCAATTCGTTGTTTTAGGTTGGAAATAAGTCCCTTAATGAGCTGTCGAAAATCAATCCTTCCTTCAGCCGTAAAGAAAAAAATTATTTTATTTTCCTTTGGAATGTGAGTTACTCTACTTAGGCTCATTTTTAGTTTCAATTCCTTTATTTTTTGAAGGCATAGTTCCTTAGAGTCCTGTTCTATTTTTAGTTTTCTCACCTGAGTTTGAAGGTCATTTTTATTCGAAATCCTCAAAATTCTTTTGGCTACTTCCTTTTGTATGATGTTAGGAATTTTGTTGGAAGCGACAACTCCGATTTGAATTCCTTGATCGGTTTCCACCATTACCTGAGCCCCTACCCGAATATTTAGTTTTCCTGGATCGAAGAGTGCCGACTTGGGGGCATTCTCAACTCTTACTCCAATGAGAAACCGAGGCCCTTTAAATGGCTCTTCTGGTAATTTTGTTTTTTCTATTAGTGTCGAATTCATTTAAAAATTTGCCCTATTATTATGCAGCTTCGCAAAAAATTATTAGCATATTCTCTAAAGATAGTTGGGTATTAGCATTTGATTTTAAAGCTGATTTTGTGCTTTGTACAGCATCAAACAAAATCAGAAGAGAAGAAATCGATTTTTGTTGAGCTAATATTTTAAGTTGTGGCATTAAGTCTTTGTTGAAAATGAAGCTTGATTCTTGGCATATTTTTATTAAAGCGGTATCTCGTAAAATATTAATTAGTTCATCAAGAATTAATTGTATTTTGTCGACCTGTTTTCCTTGTTCCTTGGTCCAGTGAAAAGCTCTATCCATTCGTTTGAAAGAAACTTCAGTGATTAAATTAATTAATTCTTCTCTATGGCCGGAAGATTCTATCAAATTTTCATTCAGAGCGAGGGCAACCCGCCCCATAGAACGTTGTGCTCTAATTTCGACTTCTTCTAGTTGATTTTCTCCAGTTTCAATTAATAGATGTTTAGAGACAATTTTTTTTATAACTTCAACCGGTAGAGGGTAAAATTTAATGCCTTGACAACGCGAAACTATAGTTGGAAGAAGTTGGTAAGGGTTTGAGGCAATGAGAATAATCAGAGTTTTAGAAGGTGGTTCCTCTAGAGTTTTTAAAAATGAATTAGCTGCTTGAAGGTTCATTTTTTCTGCATCGTTAATGATGACTACTTTAGTGTGCCCTTCATAAGGTAAATACATCAATTTCTTTTGCAATTCGCGAATTGCATCTATTTTTATAACGGCTTGTCGTGCGCCGGGAGGAATTTGAGGCTCCAGTATGTGCACATCTGGGTGGATACCTTTTTCTATTTTTAGACACGATGAGCACTTGTCACAGCTGTCAATTGGTCCCAAAGTATTACAATTTAAAGATTTGCATAGTTCATATGCAGTCAATTTTTTTCCGACACTATCTTGGTCATAAAATAGGTAGGAGTTTGGAATTCGTCCACTTTGAAGGGCTTTTTTAAGGCTTTCTTTAGGTCGATCCTGACCAAGAATATTATCAAATGACATGGCAAGTAATTATTTTATATGCTTTTTGGTCTTGGCTACATGCCAAAATTAATTTTATTGTGCCTATAAGAAATTGCAAAATTAGGTTTAATAGTATTTTTTGCATAAATGTAAGAAAATAAGCAACTCTATACACTTGAGACATTATTTTAATACACACGTGTAGCATCTGTAAATGAAAAATCTTATTTGTGTCATAGTGGTATAGTTTTTTAATATATTAGTAGGTTAGCCTGCTGCTAAAATATCTGTCTGACTGTGAAGTAAGTAAGAAACGGGCTAGAGTTTGGTTGTTAAATAGTTTTTGTGGTTACTTTTCATAGTTTTTATTTGGATAATAGTTGAGTGAGATATTGCAAAAGTATCTTGTTTCTGGTACTAATTATTCTAGTTTTAGTTTGACTAGTTTCGCGGTTTATTATATCTATTATTTTTATATAAGACTTAACATATATAAATATTATGGCTGTTAACGAGCAAGTAAAACGAACAGAAAAAAGAAAACGAAAACCAAAGATACTTGCTATTATCAATGATGCTTGCACTGGGTGTGGCGGTTCTCCAATTTGCGTGACTGAGTGTCCAGTTGATGATTGTATGCTTGAAGTTAAAAATCCTGATGCACCTCAGTTTATTCGTATTGAAGTTGACCCTTTGCTTTGCATTGGTTGTAAAAAATGCGTCTCTAAGGGGCCTATGGATACATTTTTGGAGGGGTGTCCTTGGGATGCGATCGATATGATATCTTTGCAGGAATATGAAGAGGCTTATGAAGAACTTCCTTATTAAAAAATAAGTTTCTATCGATCAGGGTAAAAATAACTAGTGTAGCTCTTTGATTCGTTTGCTTTAATTACTTATCATATTACGTCGCAAGAAATTGGTGCAGTTTGTATTGTAAAAAACCTCCTTGCAAAATTTAAATGTTTGTGTATTCTGATACTCGGTTTTCCCTGTTGGGCCATCAATCCCCTAGATTCATTTATAATGAATAAAAGTAATGCGTTCCGTCAAGGTTTGAGCATTGCTTTTAGGTTAGGGACTGAACTTACAGTAGCAGTAATGATAGGTGCGGCTATAGGGTTTGCGCTTGATCGCTATTTAAGTACGAAGCCATGGCTCCTTGCAGTTGGTGTCGTGATAGGGGGAGCGGCTGGGTGTCTTAATGTTTACCGAATTTCCAAAAAAATTAATATAGATGAAGATACAGACCCCAATAATGATTCTTAACTTGATACGCTGTAAATAAATGGAAAACCCACTGCATCACTTTGAGATTCATCCTATTATTCATTTAAGCTTGATGGGATTTGATATTTCGATCAGTAAGGCGATAATTGCCATGTGGGTTGGATTGTCTATTGTTTTTGGACTATTCATGCTCGTGGTAAAAAGTGGAGTTCGTATTGTTCCGGGGAAACTGCAGATTGTCGCTGAAATGTCCTTAGGATTTATTAAAGAAATGGTGGAGGAGTTTATCGGTAAAAAAGATGCTCCTAAATATTTTCCATTTATTGCTACTATATTCTTTTTTATCCTTTCCTGTAATCTGATTGGAATGATACCTGGGTCTTATACAATTACCAGTCAACTTGTTGTCACAGGTGTTTTTGCTTCCGGTATTTTCATACTTACTCTGTTTATAGGTTTTGCGAGGCATGGGTTGCGTTTTTTTGGTATTTTAGTTCCACCAGGAGTGCCTAAAATTATGATTCCGATCATGATTCCTATCGAAATTATTAGTATGATTGCTCGGCCGGTTTCACTTGCGGTAAGGTTATTTGCTAACATGACTGCCGGTCACACGATTCTTTACGTTTTATTTGGTTTAGCTTTGTCAACGCCTTTGATGATCGGTTGGTTGCCTTTTGGATTCACTGTGGCTATTAATGGTCTAGAAATAGCGATTGCTTTTATTCAGGCGTATATTTTTACGATTCTGACGTGTGTGTATATTGGAGATTCTATTCACCTTCATTAATTAGTTTTACTTTTTTATAGGAGATAAGAGCATGGAATTAGGAGCGGCAGCATTAATTGGGATGGGTTTGTGTGCGGCTGGATTTGCTGGAGCTGCGGTGGGAATTGGTTTTATTTTTGCCCAGACGATTGAAACTGTTGGTCGGCAACCCAATGCCGAAGCACGGATTGCAAAATATTGTTGGATTGGGTTTGCTTTAGTAGAGGCAGTTGCTCTTTATGGGCTTGTGCTTGCTTTCATTATCATGGGAAATATTAAATAGAAATATTTACTGTTACCTTTATGATTATCAATATTCAATTTAAATCAACCTTCATATAAATTAATAAACGATGCCACAATTCGAGCAAATTGAAGTATTTCATTCGCTAATATTTTGGTCTTTGATATCTTTTGCTATTCTTTTCTTTTTATTGAAGAGATTTGCGTTTCCACCTATTTTGGAAATTTTGGAAGAACGTGAAAATAAAATTCGCTCTGAAATTAGTGACGCGGAAAAATTACGGCAAGAGGCAGAGGGGATTAAGGCTGATTTAGGTAGGGAGCTAAAAAGTGCCCACGAAAAGGCCCAGATCATTATCCAGATGGCCGGGGATGAATCAAAGAAAATACAAGATAAATCGATAAATGAGACTCAGGTGAAGGTTCGACAAATGCTAAGCGATGCCGAGCAGGAAATTGAAATCACTCGAAACAAGTTGCTTAACGAGATACGGGGTTACACGGCAGCGTTAACGATGGCTTCGACAGAAAAGATTTTAAAGAAGGCTTTGAGTGATGATGATAAGAAGCGGCTTATCGATGAATCTATTGCAGAAGTTTTGCAAGAAATGGAAAAGCAAAAAAGCTAATTTAATCTGATGGAATTTTTATGATTGAAAATGTAATAAGTAAGCGTTATGCAAAGGCACTTTCAGGCAGTATTTCTGATGAGGCTTCGCTCAACCGTGCGCTAGAAAATTTAAACGATTTTGGGAATGCTTTTGAAGCTGATAGGCAATTAGAGCGTTTTTTCTCACACCCGGGCATTCCTGAATCTAAGAAAAGCGCATTGGTGGCAGACTTATGTGACAAATTAAACGCGGATAATGTTGTTCGGAATTTACTTGGATTGCTGATCCAGAGAAGAAAAATTCTGTTTTTAAAAAATATTGCGAGCTACTTCGAAGCGGTTGTTGATGAACGGTTGAATCAGTTACGAGTAAATTTGATATCGGCCCATCCATTAAGTAGCGATAATATAGAAAAATTAAAATCTGGTCTTAATCGAATTTTAGGTAAAACTATTCTAATTGAAACAAGTATAGATGAGTCGCTAATTGGTGGTATCCAGCTCCAAATTGGAGATCAAGTAGCGGATGCCACTATCAAAAATAAATTAGCTATTTTGAAACGAATAATCGAAAAAGAGGAGGTGGTGTAAGTGAGTTTGCGCGCAGATGAAATTAGTTCTCTCATCCAAAAACAGATTGAGGGGTTTGATGGGAACATAGAGCTTAAAGAGACAGGCCGAGTAATTTCGGTTGGGGATGGTATTGCGCGAATTCATGGGCTTGAAAATGCCATGTCTGGGGAATTACTTTCTTTTCCCGGAAACTTGGTGGGCATGGTTTTAAATCTTGAGGAAGATAATGTAGGTGCTATTCTTCTTGGTTTTGATAACGATATAAAAGAAGGAGATGAGGTTAAGCGAACCGGACGTATCATGGAGGTTCCAATTGGCCCTGAAATGGTAGGTCGGGTTGTAAATTCGTTAGGTGAGCCTATTGATGGCAAAGGACCGATTAAAACAGACAAGTTTGGACCTATTGAGCGTATTGCCCCTGGTGTTATTGAGAGAAAATCAGTGCACGAACCATTGCAAACAGGTATTAAGGCTATAGACGGGATGATTCCGGTTGGTCGCGGTCAACGTGAGCTTATTATCGGAGATCGTCAGACAGGAAAAACAGCTGTTGCAATTGATACTATAATAAATCAAAAGGGACAGAATGTTTTCTGTATTTATGTGGCTGTTGGCCAGAAACGATCTACAGTTGCACGTGTTGTAAAGACACTAGAAGAACACGATGCAATGAAATACACGATTGTAGTATCAGCATCAGCTAGTGAACCAGCTCCAATGCAATTTTTGGCTCCATTTGCGGGTTGCGCTATGGGCGAATATTTTCGCGATAATGGGCAGCATGGATTGATCGTTTATGATGATCTTACAAAACAAGCAGCGGCTTACCGTCAGTTATCTCTTCTTCTTAGAAGACCTCCTGGCCGTGAGGCGTATCCTGGAGATGTGTTTTTTCTTCATTCGAGGCTACTTGAACGTTCTGCCAAGGTGTCTGATGAATTGGGTGCAGGTTCGTTAACAGCTTTACCTATTATTGAAACTCAGGCAGGCGATGTTTCTGCTTATATCCCCACAAATGTAATTTCTATCACTGACGGTCAGATTTATCTTGAGTCAGATCTGTTTTTTTCCGGTGTTCGCCCTGCTATTAACGTGGGACTCTCTGTATCCCGTGTTGGTGGAGCGGCTCAGGTCAAGGCTATGAAACAAGTTGCAGGTCAATTGCGTCTAGACCTTGCTCAATATCGTGAAATGGCAGCCTTTGCACAGTTTGGTAGTGATCTTGATGCTGCAACACAAGCGCAGCTTTTACGTGGAGAGCGCCTAGTTGAAATTTTAAAACAGGATCAGTATAGGCCATTTTCAGTTGCAGAGCAGGTTATCTCAATTTTTTCAGGTGTTCGAGGATTGTTGGATGATATTGAGATAGGAGATATTAAGAAATTCGAGATTGGTCTTCTTAGTTTTATTAGCGAGAAACATAAGGATGTTATTGAAAAAATTGAAAAAGAAAAGAAGTTAGATGATGCGTTGGAAGAAAAGATAAAATCCATTATCACAGAATATAAGGGTTTATTTTAAACTTGATTCTAGGTGTGAAATTATTGAATTATTAATGCAATTCAAATAAATGTTGTGAGTAAGTAACTAAGTTATTTAGAAAAAAATGCCAAATCTTAGAGATATCAAACGTAGAATTAAGAGCGTTAAAAACACGCAGCAAATTACCAAGGCGATGAAACTTGTATCGGCTTCGAAACTGCGCAAAGCACAAGAAGCCATCATGGCTACAAGACCTTATGCTCTAAAGCTCATGGATGTTCTCAACCACCTTTCAGCAAGGTGTAACCACGATGCACACCCTCTTCTAGATGATAGAAATGGTAAAAATTGGCTTGTACTTACAATTACATCAGACCGCGGTTTATGCGGCGGTTTTAATGGAAGCATCATTCGAAAAACTTTACAGGTTATAAATGATAATAAAGAGCAGGATGTACAGCTTATAACAGCTGGTAAAAAGGGACATGCCATTTTCAAAAATAAAGATAACAAAATACTGCATGACCATTCAGGTTGGACACGCGATTTTAATTATCTTAAGGCAACTGAAATAGGCGCAACGATTGCTTCTCTTTTTATTGAAAAATCTATTGACCGAGTTTATGTTGTTTATAACGAATTCAAATCAGTTATGCAGCAGGAAGTGGTTTTGGAACAGCTTCTTCCAATAGTTCCAGAAAAATTAGATGCTTCAGAAAAAGGTGATATTAAGGCAGTTGACTATATATACGAACCCGAAGAAGAAACTATTTTGGGCACATTGCTTGAAAGGTACATGACTGTGGAAATTTACCGAGCGTTTCTAGAGTCGAGTGCTAGCGAACACGGGGCAAGAATGACGGCCATGGATAGCGCTAGTCGTAATGCGGGAGAGATGATAGGTGGTTTAACTTTGACCTATAATAAGGCTCGTCAAGCATATATTACAAAAGAATTAATAGAGATAGTAAACGGGGCTGAAGCACTCAAGGCCTGATAGTAAAATTATAATTATGGAGGTAGGAAGGGAATGAATAAAGGAAGGGTCATTCAGATAATGGGTCCGGTTATTGACATTAATTTTGAAGGTGGCGAGCTACCTGCACTCTATAATGCAATTCACCTAAAACATCCAACGAATGAAAAGGAAACAATCGTTCTTGAAGTTGCTCTGCACCTTGGAGATAACTCAGTTCGTACTGTTTCTATGCACCCGACAGACGGATTAGTCCGGGGACAGGAGGCTATCGATACAGGTAGTCCTATTACTGTTCCTGTGGGTGAAAAAGTATTGGGTCGTATACTTAATGTTGTTGGTGATCCAGTTGATCAGAAACCTCCTGTTGAGTCGGAGGAACGATGGAGTATTCATCGAGATGCGCCGCCTTTTGAAGATCAAGATACTTCAATGGAAATGTTGGAAACAGGAATTAAGGTTATTGACTTACTTGAACCTTATCTTAAGGGTGGTAAAACAGGCCTTTTTGGTGGTGCGGGTGTTGGTAAAACCGTCCTCATTATGGAGCTTATTAGAAATATTGGTGCAGAGCATGGAGGATACTCGGTATTCGCTGGAGTAGGTGAAAGGACTCGTGAAGGTAATGATCTTTACCATGAAATGGTTGAGTCCAAAGTTATCGATAAAACTGCTCTTATATATGGACAGATGACCGAACCTCCAGGTGCTCGAATGCGAGTTGGATTAACCGGTCTTACCTGTGCTGAATATTTTCGTGATGTGGGAGGGCAAGATGTTCTGCTTTTCGTTGATAATATTTTTCGTTTTTCTCAAGCTGGTTCAGAGGTGTCGGCTCTTTTGGGTCGTATTCCTTCCGCGGTTGGATATCAACCTACGCTTGCTACAGAAATGGGTAATTTGCAGGAACGAATCACATCTACCAAGAAAGGTTCGATCACTTCGGTTCAAGCAGTTTATGTTCCTGCGGATGACTTAACAGATCCAGCTCCCGCGACAACTTTTTCTCATTTGGATGCTACCACCGTACTAAACCGTCGTATATCTGAGCTAGGAATTTATCCGGCGGTCGACCCGCTTGACTCAACCTCACGTATTCTTGATCCTCAAATTTTAGGTGATGACCATTATAATACCGCACGCCAAGTTCAAACAATGTTACAACGTTATAAAGATTTGCAAGATATTATTGCTATCCTTGGGATGGAAGAGCTTTCAGAAGAAGATAAGCTTATTGTTTCGCGTGCACGAAAAATTCAAAAATTTCTTTCTCAGCCATTCTTCGTTGCGGAAGTATTTACAGGCTCTCCAGGCAAGTATGTAAAAGTAGCGGATACTATTGCCGGGTTTAAAGAAATTTTAAATGGGAATATGGATAAGGTTCCAGAGCAAGCATTTTATATGGTGGGTGGTTTAGAAGAAGTGCACGAGAAAGCTAAAAAACTTCAGGCAAAATAATATGGCTGAAAATAAATTAAAGCTTAGTATCGTCACGCCAGAAAAATTTGTATTGAATGAGGATGTAGATCAAGTTAATGTCCCCGGCGTGGAAGGTGATTTAGGAATTCTATATGACCATGCCCCAATCCTAACGATAATGCGACCAGGTCAGTTTTCATATGAAATGGATGGAGAAAAAGGGAAAGAAACAATTTGTATGATTATTAGCGGAGGCTATCTAGAAGTAACAGATAACCGGGTTATCGTGTTGGCAGAATCAGTCGAATTTTTAGACGATATAGATAAGGAAAGAGCTAAGGCTTCTTTAAATAAAGCGGAGGAAACCCTTTCTCATGTCGGTCTTTCTGATGATGAATTTTCAGAGGCTCAGGATCGACTCTTCCGGGCAATTGCCCGCCTGGAACCTAGCGGAATGAATTAATTTTATCTTTTTTAGCCTAAGAGATATTTACAAGTATCGGCTAAGTTAAAATTATTATTATTTCAGCGTTGGTAAGTATGAATAAAAATAAAAACATTTAATATAATTAAACATATTGCTGGCAGTATTTTGTGCAAAGGATTTTTGACTTTCAGGTGGGTGAATACAGCGGCAACCATTAAAGTTATTATTTCAGAAGCACCAAAGAGGGAAACATTCCTATCATCGCTAAAAAGCATAAAAGCAAAAGATAGTTTTAATATCCCAACTAAGTCCCTTAACCATGAGGGCAGTTCGTATACTTTAAATTCTTCAATTATTTCTCTATACCTTACTACCCAAACAAAAAATATTGAGCCGGCTACTATTGTTTTCAGTACATAAATAACGCTATGCATTTCGATCAAGACTTTCTCCTTTCTTAAAAAACTTAGATAATAATTGCCTTGTTTTTTAATCTAGACGCGATGCTTTCCATGATTTAATTTCACTATCTAGTGATGTGTAGTTAATTTCTATAGGGTGGCAGCAAACCTCACAATCCTCTGTGTAAATTTGATTATTAAAGCTCAAGTCAATAAGCATTGATATATTCTCGCCACAGTAAGGGCAATCAAAGAAATGCTCAATTTCTTCCATAATAGATATCAGTTCACTTTATTTTTCTTTTTTTCTTCGTTCTGAAACATTGTTTTTTAGTCTGTTTTTAATCGTAGGGGTAAAGCTTGGGAATGGTTTCCCGCTACCATCGGGGACATGAATCCTCTTGTGACTTTGCCCTGCTGGGTTACCCATCGAATCTTTTGCCTCTGGTGATAGCTGCTCTTTTATAATTTCTTTAGGCATTATTTTTTTCCTTATCGAAAATTAAACTAATAAAAATGCTATATAGTTGTATGTAA
>Ga0114997_10002039_pt1 | contig 16508 bp, 20 predicted proteins | sample ArcticOcean_MG_C_2_FD_87045 | JGI IMG/M metagenome (GOLD analysis project Ga0114997, IMG submission 87045) | Marine microbial communities from western Arctic Ocean - ArcticOcean_MG_CB4_136 | ecosystem: Environmental > Aquatic > Marine > Oceanic | place: Arctic Ocean: Canada Basin | collected...
ATAATACATATAATACATATACTGATAATTCAAATAATTAAAGTGACTTTTCTAGGAAAATTTTCAGCGTATCCAAGTCTGGTTTTGCGTCGTATTCTATAATTTGATTCTTGTTTACCAATTTTATGGTTGGGTAGCCTTCTACCTTAAATTTCTCGGCAACAGCGGATTCCTTATCACAGTCAATCTCAATAAACTTAATTTTTGTTCCATTTACCATAGAGTCTCCCATTTCCTGCTTAAGTTGGTTCCATATAGGAAATGCGGTCTTACAGTGAGGGCACCATGAAGTGTAGAAAAAGTATAGGTCCGCATAGTTTTCATCACTACCTCCAGTATCCTCAGTGAACTCTTTATTAGCAGCATATTGTTTGCTAAATTTAGGGCGTATGTATATAAAATATACGTATATTGCTACACAAATAAAAAGTAGACTACAGGCTAACACAATAAGGAATTGTTTGCTTGACATCATTTTTGATAAAACTGCTTTTGATAAAATCTGCTTCATTATATATAATATAGAATATTAATAGAATATTATTAACGAATACCGTATAAAGATTTATAGCTCGTATTAATAATGCTTTTTTTAAATAAAGATGGAACATATATTGAACTAAATAAGACAGACTTTAACAACGATAAAAAATATTACCAAGCAATTACTAAAGTAATGGGTCATGAGGTTATTCTAACATTAAATAATACAAATGATAAATTAGAGAATATTATAAAACGAAAATAGTATGAAATTGTATGAAATTGTATGAAATTGTATGTAATTGTATGTAATAGTTTTTCTTACCTTATTTTAATGGTAACCAATAAAACGCGTAAAAAAAAAAAGACCCGCACTTATAAAAATAAGGAGTTTTCAAGTGGGGACGGGATGTTAACTGCGGTATGGGGTCCCAGTATGTGGCATTATTTACATACTATGAGTTTTAATTATCCTGTAAAGCCCACTACTAACGACAAACAACATTATAAGAATTTTATATTAAATATGCAAAATGTATTACCTTGTCGCCATTGTCGAGAGAACTTGAAAAGGAATTTTATAACACATCCTCTTACAAATAAAGATTTGAAAAACCGTGATGCGTTTTCTAGATATGTATACAAACTTCATGAAACAATTAATAAAATGTTGGGTAAAAAATCTGGTCTTAGTTATGGGGATGTTAGGGAACGATATGAACATTTCAGGTCCAGATGTTTAGTATCAAATCCCAAGATGTTAAATACTAAAAAGACGCGTAAGAAAGAGAGTGGATGTACACAGCCTCTGTATGGTAAAAAATCTAAATGTGTTATTAAAATAGTACCACATGACACAAAATGTAAAACAATGAACATTGATAAAAAATGTATATTGCGCAAATAATGCTTTCACAATAGGTGTTTAATAATTTGCGTTTGAATTAATTTAAATTATATAAATAGACTTATCAATATAATTTAAATTTACATACCGAATTGGCTAAAATCCGCTAAAACTGGCCTAGGAAGGCGGTCATTATTGTTTGATGAATAATTTGGTACCTTTTGGCATTCAAATGACGGTTCAGGACACCTAGCACACGGAGGGCAAGGTGGACATTTTTCCGTTCTTGGACACGCCTTGATAGCAGGACACGCAGGACAAACCGGAGGAACCATCTGCGATTTTAACATGTATAGGTCCTCATCGCCTTCAGGGACATCATTCTTCAAATCCTCCTCTTTGGTTCCTGTTTGAAGCAACGTCCCATATTCAACATCGTTTCCGAAAACATTACCTGCACCATTACCGACACCATTACCGACACCATTACCTGGACCATTACCTGGACCATTACCTGGACCATTACCTGCGCCACCAGAGGATGAATGTAATGAGGGGTTGTGTTTTGCTATGTGGTCTTCGTGTGGTTGATTTGTGGATGTTTCAATTGAATCATCCATACCCTCGCGGGTATAAGTTCCTAAACAATTACACAACAGCAATGCCCCTAAAATTATAAATAACATTAATAATTTGTTAAACTTCTTCATATAGAGTATATGTGGAAAAAATTAATAAGTCTGTTCTATTAAAATTGAAGTATAATTGTCGTATAAATATATTATATATAAACAATGACTGGTATAAAAAAAACAGTAAACGTATTGGATAAGTATTATAATGAAGATGATATTTTAGAAATTGGTATAGACGAGGCTGGACGTGGACCAATGCTTGGGCGTGTCTATGCTGCCGCAGTCATATTGCCAAAAACAGAAGATTTTAAACATCATTTAATGAAGGATAGTAAAAAATTCACTTCTAAAAAGAAAATAACCGAGGTAGCAGAGTATATAAAAGAGAACGCAATTGCGTGGAGTGTTGCTTATTCTACGGAAGAGGAGATTGATAAGATTAACATATTACAAGCTACATACAAGGCGATGCACGCGGCCATTAGAGGTATCGACGGGTTAGACATAACAAATTTCAAAACACATCGTTTACTTGTTGACGGTAGCAATTTTAAGAGATATACAGAGTATAGTGACCAAACAGGTATTGCTAATATATCACACACATGTATTACTGGTGGAGACAATAAGTATACGTCTATTGCGGCTGCCTCTATCCTGGCTAAAACAGAGCGCGATCTATATATCGAGAACCTGTGTATGGAGAACCCTACGCTAGACGAGCGATATTGTATTTCTAAAAACAAGGGGTATGGGACTAAGATTCACATTGACGGTATTAATAAATATGGAATAACAGAGTATCATCGAAAAACGTTTGGAATATGTCGACATTTCTAGACGATGATATTAAAAATGAAATAGTTAAAATAATATAAAACTATAACCGCAATATTACAAATGGCGGCGATTGAAACAAGTGCGAAAAATGTATATGATGGATGTAACTATTATTTGATGTGTAAAATAAAGGGTAATGATTGGGATTGTATTATTAATAAATCTTTTATATTACATACGAATGATGGTAAGTTGTATGGACAATTTCTTTCGTCTATGTGGTTCAAAAAACATATTAGTATAGATGACGAGTTTGATTTATTGGTTATTCGATTGCCTCGACGTGACACACAATTTCATCCCGACGAACAGGTAACAATCGATATATTAAAAGAGCGCTTAAGTGAGTTGGATGAATGTAGTCATGTGAGTGGGGACATTAATTATGATATATTAGACTTTGTTGTTATACATAAACATTATCGCAGCGATATCACCAAATATACATGTAACATTCTTAATGATCAACTCGTTAATGGAGAAACCAGAAGTGTTATTACAGACAGCACAATATTTAGTGCTCCCAATTACTCGAATATTAACATGACTTTTGAAGTTGTGCGTTCCGAAGACACACAATCTAACATTGTACAGGATATTACTAATCCTCCACAACTAATAAGAAATGACGGGTCGTGGAATTCATACCGACATAGTTTATCCAATGACGATGTTAAATTCTATATTACTTGTCCACAATTTACATTGAATATTGCTTAATGTCTGTGACTAAGTCAATAGAGTATTGTATTTATAATTGTTTAGTAAATCAATAAAAAATTGATATTGTTATTATTTTTATTGATAAAAACAATAACAATATGAAGGTTCTTGTATTTGATACCGAGACAACTGGTCTTCCCACCGGACGTAATTTGTCTGTTAGAGACGTAGGAAAGTGGCCACATATCATTCAGCTTAGCTACATTCTATATGACACTGAACAAAATAAAACAGATACGTGTGTTGATGATATTATCAAACTAGACGCAAGTGTATATATCTCCGAGAAGAGCATTGAGATGCATGGAATTACGCGCTCGGTAAGTTTGCGCAAAGGTATTGATATTAAAGAAGCGATTGACAATTTCAATAACGTTCTACAAGAAGCGGATACCGTTATAGCACACAATATATCATTTGATAAACAAATGATTATGGTAGAGTGTAATCGGTTGAAAAGTAAACAATATTTTACATATGGTAATGGATATGGAATTAAAGAGTATTGTACGATGAAGAATTCGGTAAATATATGTAAAATCGAGAAGCAAAGCGCGTCTGGAAACAAATACCATAAATTCCCCACTCTTTCAGAATTACACGAATACCTTTTCGGATTTACACCAAACAATACACATGATTCAATGTCTGACGTGCTTATTTGTTTTAGATGCTATTATGATATTGTTAATGATGAGGATGTTGTTAATAATGGCTGCTCTATAATTAAGAATCTCTATAATTTGTATTGTAATTAAATGTAAGATTAAATTAAGATAAATAGATAAAATTTATATTATTATTTTTTATGCCGAACACGTCTCACATACCTCTTCTTCATGTTGAATTTTGGTAGGGTCGATTGTGAATTGTTGTGGTTGATGGCGGGGTTTTCTTCTCAGATAATAAATACCGGTCTTGAGACCCTTCTTCCAACCATAGAAATGCATTGATGTTAGAGATTTATAACTTGGCTCCTCCTGCCAGAGATTGAGACTTTGAGATTGGCAAATGTATGCTCCACGGTCAACAGACATGTCAATCAGATGTTTCATAGGAATCTCCCAAACAATCTTGTATTTTTCTTTGATATGATCCGGAATCCCTTCAATGTGTTGGACACTTCCCTTATTGAGGATAATATTGTCCTTCAACTCTTCGGTCCACAGATTAAGCTCGACAAGCTCCTTCATCAGGTGCTTGTTAGCCACTACATAATCACCAGCCAAGGTTCTTCTGGTGTAAATGTTGCTCGTAAATGGTTCAAAACACTCATTGTTTCCTAGAATCTGCGACGTAGAAGCGGTGGGCATTGGTGCGAGTAGAAGCGAATTACGTATGCCATGTTCTTTGACGCTGTTCTTAAGAACCCCCCAATCATATCGGTCGCTGGGTGTCACATTCCACATATCGAATTGGAGAAATCCTTTTGATGCGGGGGAACCAACGAACGATGAGTATGCGCCCGCCACCTTATCGTCGGTAATACCAATCTCCGCTCTTACAGGAGAAACTCGTTGAAGTATTGCCTTGATTTCATCGGATAGATTTTCTTTGTATGTGCGACACTCGCGCGCATCAGATTCAAAAATATCTACATGATATTTTTCGTCGTATTTATTTAGATTTCGCAATTTAATCATATCGTCTTTTCGCGAAATAGCAAGCTCATTTGAACGTTCTAGTGCCGCGTGGTAAATCGTTTCAAAAATCAACTTGTTAACGCCTACCGCGGTTGCGCTGTGGAAAGGAATGTCCATTTGCGCAAATACATCGGCAAGACCCTGGACACCAATACCGATCGGTCGGTGTAAAAAATTGCTTCGCATGGTTTTGTCTGTTGGGTAAAAATTAACATCAATAATTTTATTGAGATTCGATGTAATTACCTTGGTTACCTCGTGAAGTTTTGTGTAATTAAAGGTTTTGTCCTTGTTTACAAACTTACTCAAGCCGATACTTGCCAAATTACATACGGCGGTTTCTTCATCATTACTGTATTCGATGATTTCGGTGCAAAGGTTGCTTGACTTGATTACCCCGAGGTTTTTCTGATTGCTTTTCTCGTTCGCGGCATCCTTGTAAAGGAGGTATGGTGTTCCTGTTTCCATCTGCGAATCCAACACCTTGTACCATAGGTCGCGCGCTCTGACACGCTTGTTCATTTTCCCTTCGGACTCATACTTTGCGTATAGCGTGTTAAATGCCTCTCCGTAGCAATCTGATAGTCCAGGACATTTATCCGGACAAAACAGACACCACTCTAGGTCATTCTCAACCTTTTCCATAAACAATGATGGAATCCAGAGCGCATAAAATAAATCGCGTGCTCGCATTTCCTCGTCTCCATGATTTTTCTTCAGATCCAAGAAGTCCTCAATATCGCTATGCCAAGGTTCCATATAAATAGCAAACGAGCCATTACGCTTTCCACCTCCTTGGTCAACATAACGTGCTGTCTTGTTGAACACTTGTAACATTGGGACGATTCCGTTTGAGGTTCCATTCGTTCCGCGAATATGACTTCCTGTTGCGCGAACATTGTGGATATGTAGACCTATTCCACCCGCCCACTTTGAAATTTTCGCACACTCCTTCAAAGTGTTATAAATTCCATCAATGCTGTCGTCTTCCATTGACAGCAGATAGCATGAGCTTAGTTGGGGGCGAGGCGTCCCCGCGTTATATAGTGTTGGAGTGGCGTGTGTAAAATATTTTTGTGACATTAGGTCGTAGGTCTCCTTCACCGCATCCAAATCATCAAAATGAATTCCAATGGATACGCGAAGCCACATATGCTGTGGGCGCTCTACTACCTTTTTATCAACACGCATCAAATAAGCGCGCTCAAGAGTTTTAAACCCGAAATAATCAATCTCGTAGTCACGAGTGTAATCAATCATATTATCAAAAAAATCCTTATTCTTTTTAATGATTTCCCAGACCGAGGTATCTATAATGGGAATATTCTTGCCATGAATATCCTTGAACTCGTAAAGAACTTTCATCGTATCAGAAAAAGAATCGAGGGTGTTTTTATGGTTGTTTGATACAATGATTCTGCGCGCAAGACTTCCATAGTCTGGATGCTTCGTACACATAGAGGCACACTGTTCAGCGGTTAGTTCATCGATTTTTGTAGTAGAAATATCTGGATAAAGCTGCTCAATTACGTCCATAACAAATTGACTATAATTTAGTTTCAGCTTTGGTTCCATATTATTACCTAAATTTTTAACACGGTTAAGGATTTTATCAAAAGAAATATCCTCGAACTTGCCATCTCTTTTCATAACACGCATTTCCTGTTCAGTCATATAACTATACTATAGTTATAATTTTAAATAGTTCTTCTTAATTATTCTATAATTGTCTTAGATGTCTATGGTGATAGACGGCTTTACTTCTATAGATATAAAAGACTGATTTAGTTTAACGTTTTCGCGTTCTAATGTAGGTGCTGCTTCTACTGGTGCTGCTTCTACTGGTGCTGCTTCTACTGGTGCTGCTTCTACTGGTGCTGTTTCTACTGGTGTTTCTACTGGTGCTGCTTCTACTGGTACTGCTGCCGGTGCTGTTTCTACTGGTGCTTCTACTGGTGCTGCTTCTACTGGTGCTGCTTCTAATATAGGCGTTGACACGCTCTGTTTTTCGCGTAATATTATGTTACATATTCTTGGCTTTACAATATTAGGTTTAATACGTGACGTGGGTGCTCTGTGTTTATGACCGGATACTCTTTCCTCTACAATTGATTCCCAGACCTCTTTCAGAACGTATTTTGTGGAATTAAACCAAAATTTATTTCGCAATACGAGAACACAGCTTATTTCATCCAGTCGCCAGTATATATTTTTAAGCCACACACGATCCTTATTTTTCTCCATGGTCGCCTCCTCCCAAATGTCATATTCCGCGCGAGATATATATAATGGAGCGTATTCATATATAGGTTTTTCGTCCTTTATGAAACAAATAATGATTCCCTTTATGTTTTCGGTTTCGGTAAAATTAAAACATCCATCTACCATAAACTCATTATATGTCTCGTATTCGAGGAAACGGGTTTCTAGAAAATCACATTCGTTGAGGTCACATACCTCCATTTGAACCTGCATCTGTATCCAGTAATCCAATTTAGGAATTCCTGTAATCTCTCTATTATAAATGTTCTTAACTTCTACCATCCTACCATATCGTTTAGATTGTTTGTCCGTGTTAATACCATCTGGTGAGGCAGCCAAATAATGAATGTCCTTATGTGGAATGCAACCAAACTCGGAAACGGTCGTATTGTAATGTTTCTCATACCATTCAATAGAGACATCCTCATATTTTTGCCCCCAATGCATAGGTGAGTCCATATTAACCCGGTTATATTTATCAAGGTTAACTGGTTCGCATTTGTCATATATGATTTGATTTTTTGATTTTTCACTACCATACGCCTTCCATATGCTACTCGCTGTAAGCACTTTTTGGCGAAATAAATACCATTCATTCGTTCGTTGCTCGGGTTGTGGTATATTCTTTAAATATATAAGTTTTTCCGTTATTATATTAATGTTCGGTGGTTTAATTATTATACTGCTGGCGTAAGAACGTCTTGGTTTATGCACGGTATAATAATGTCTCATTGCTTCGTTAATTGCGCGCAGAATAAGCGCATCCGAGTTTACCGAACCAATTTTAACAGCATCAGATTTAATCGCATCATCTAATTGAATATTTATTAAATTGGTAACCTCATCTACAATAATATCGTGGAATTTTGGCTTTGTATAAAGCATTGGGTCCGACGTGATTAATTCGTCAACCAGAATAATTATTCCTTCAAGTAGGTCGTCGTAATCTTCTGAAGATACGTCAGTCATATATATTGTTATTATATAGCTTTAATAAGATTTTAAAATTCTTCAATTTTATATAAAACGAACAATTATTGTTCTTTTACATTTTCCTTCTTTAATCGAACCTTTTTATCCTTTGACGAATCTTTTTTTTTCTTACTATCAGGGGTAAGATGTTTGATGGTAGATGTGCGCTTATCATTGCGTTTTAGTGTGAATTTACGTGTGGCATGATTAAATGATAGTGACGGAATGGTTTTAATCACTCCGGTTTCCTTGTCATACGTAACATCCTTTATACTTGTTAGGCGTTTTCGGTCCATCGCATTAATGAGATATTTTTCAAGCTCTTTTTTCTCGTCACTTGTAATATCCTTTACAATAGAATAGTCTGATGTATAATTTTTGATTTTAGTTATTTTCGCAGTCTTATTGAGTTTACTCCACGGTTCTGACTTATTTTGCTTTAGCTCTTTATCCAACATAATTCCGATATCTGCCTCACTTGTGTCGGTTATGTTTGTATTTGTCTGTTTATTACCAGTAATAAACATAGTTTTATACCTAATATCTTTAAGCTCTTGACACGTTTCATCTTTATTCATTTTATTATAATATTAAAATGAGTTTAACTACTTTTTTTATATGCTAATATTTACTTTAAAAAATAGACGGATTATATACTTATGAAGAAGATATCTATAACTGGAAAACATAATATTAACCTTATTAATGGTAATAAACATAACGAGTTTAGGAATGTAGCGAGTTACAAGGAACCGTCTATAACTGAACAACTATCGATTGTTAATAAATATTATATGAATATCATAGATGAAAATACTCCACATCTTAAAGGAGAGATAACACGGAAAATAAGTGGTTACAAATCACAAGACGTAAAAAAAAAAAAATATGATGATAAAAAACTGGTAAACATTGATAATGTTCTTGAGAAGTTAGTCGCATGTAAGCTTAAATGTCATTATTGTCGTAATCAAGTAAAGGTGCTTTTTACAAAGGTTCGTGACGATGAGCAGTGGACGCTCGACCGCATAGACAATGACATATGCCACTCCAATTCAAATACCGTAATATGTTGTTTAAAATGTAATTTACAACGCCGAGTGAAGAGTTCTGGAGATTTTATTTTTACAAAGCAATTGAAAATTACGAGGGTCTAACCAGAACACCCATGATTGCATATATAATATTCTTGCTCGGTTAATAATATTGTTCCGAACTGGTAATCGTGTATATGATATAGTTGTTTTGTTGTTTGTAATTTAGTTATAAGCTGATACATTTCCTCTCGACGGAGAAATTGTTCTAATAAACAAAGTATTCTGTCAATTATATCCTGAATACTGTTATATAGGTTTATGTCTATTTCCCGTTTAAATCCACCAAATGTATCACACGATATATAAAAGGACCGCATTATTTTCATTACTATTCTATCTATTGAAACATTTAATATTATTTATACATTTAATATTAAATATAATATTGTCGGTCTATTTAAATGGACGAAATTACATGGAGTGACGGAAGCAAATATGAACGTTCAAAAAAGGAGGATAACCCAGAAAATAAGACAAATAACGAAAACAAGGTTATTACAGAAACTGTATATGACACCTCCATCAATAAGCGCGAACACGCTAATAATAAGATGAGTGAGAGAGAGTTGGTTAAGCAAGTTTGCGACAATCCGTTTTTCAAAAAAGATAATTATACAGATATCATAGCTAAACAAGAGCAATTTCTTATACCTAAAAACTCGAATAACGAATAAAATATTAAAAATAAATTAAATTAATTAAACTGAAGAAGGGCGCGGAAAGACACGACGGAAGACGAAACGGAAACAACGACAATTGAAATAATATTAATAAATACCAAATAATATTATTTGAGTATTAGTATTTAAAATGATAGACAATTAAATATTAGATGACATCATATACAACCCAAAATAGTTTATTACTTAATAATTTATTACAATTTTACGACAAGGATGATAATCTTGAGGTGATGTTGAATATCATTAATGGGGAGTCGCCAATCTCTCTGCGAATTGTGGATTGGTTTGTAACTAACTATGCGAAACAGAAATTTACTGTATATAATTTGGAGGAAGGTGGTGGTCGGTTCAAGGTATACAATGATTATAAATTAAAATTAAAGGCGTATTCAAAGAAACGTTTTGATCCATTTTGTAGGTGGGATAGAATAACGATTCCATACAAGGAAGACAAGCTGATCCAGACAACAATTGGTCAGTTAAATTTTTTCAAGTGGGCGCTTGAAAATGAAATAATCTCGTACATCAAGAATAATTACGCAGATATAGAAAAGGATATGAACAATAGAAATAGCACTTCGAAACGCAAACTAGTGCTTAACAATAGCAAGACAAGAAAAAAACGCGAGGAGCTATCTATATCCGCATCCAAAACAATTAAACAGGAAAATGTATCAGTAACAATTAAATTTGATTGATTAATGTGAATACAATATAAAAATTACAATTCGTTTTTATTAATGGGGAACTCTTTAACTATTAATAAAATAAATTTCGAGGATGTTCAGGAAGCAATCCGAAAAGATTATGTAATAGTAAATACGCTTACTATTAACAAACAGAATTGTCTTATAGATAAAACTCTCTCTGCTACAGACGAAGTATCGGTTGTCAATCGAGCGATAACCTCTGGTAAATTAGGAGATAAAATAATATTATATGGAGAGAACTCTACAGATAACAGCGTATACTCCAAATACAAACAGTTGTCCGACCTTGGATTTGATAATATTTCTGTATATCTTGGTGGACTATTTGAGTGGTTGCTTTTACAGGATATATATGGTGCCGATTTATTTCCAACCTCAAAAAGAGAACCAAACCACCTTCAATATAAAGGAGCAAAAAAAATAGACGTTAAAATGATAGAATGAGTTGTTTAATGAGATATTTGGGATATTTACACGTTGTATTAATCGGACACCTCATCCATTGCGCGATTGGCAAGCTCGTCGGCCGCGGCATTATTGTTCCGCTTCACATGGATATATTGGACGTTTTCAAAATTAAGCAACGCTTTTTTTGCCTCGTTGTAAAGCGGTTTTAGATTATCAGACTTAACGGTATATGTCCCATTAAGTTGGTTTATTACAAGAAGAGAGTCCCCCTTGATTATTAAATGTTTAATGTCAAGCTCGCACGATTTTTTAACACCCAGTATGAGTCCCATATATTCTGCGTAATTGTTGGTCTGTGTGCCAAGTGACAATGAACCTTCGTAAACAATTCTATATGCGCTGTCGTAAATGACATATCCACACCCCGAAGGTCCAGGGTTTCCGCGACTCCCTCCATCAAACATCATAACATAGTTATCAACCGTCTCAATGTTTATACAATTCTCAATCGTTTCAATCAATATATCGTTATAATCCTTATTCTTATTATCACCGCATCCGTCAAGCACAATAGTTGTTTCGCTCTTATCTTGTCTCAACCACTCTTCGTGATAGCTGTGACACTTCGTAAGATATTCGATTGGAATATTCTCTCCCACTCGCCCGCGCTTCATTACACGCTGATGTGCGATTTCTGGGGTGGTTCTAATATATATGTAATTAATATCGGGAATATCACCAATAAATTCATTAAACCATCTGTTGTATATCTCGTAATTAATGGTGTCTATCTTATCCTCATCATACAACATCTTGGCAAAGACCATCTTGTCGGTTAGTAGACTGCGCTCCGTAATAATATACTTGTACCCTTTTTTGATTGCCTTTTGTAGTTGAGATAGTCGTGTTATATATGCCATCATCTGAAATGAGAACGCATATTTTTCCTGATCCTCATAGTATTTTTCAATAATAGTGCTACCATTTTCATCACATATCGTCTCCCATTCAGTTACCGGCTCTAGAAGGAAGTGAACGTTTTTGTTTCTAAAGAAACGCTGTTTTAGTTCTTTAATTATAGTTGATTTACCCGAACCAATGTTGCCTTCGATTGAATAGATGTGTTGAGTCATTTTGATACGTGTATTACTATTATTTATAATTAAATCAATTTTAAAATTGAATTAATAATATACCAAATATTAATGTTACAAATGGATTTTAATCAGTGTAAACTAACCAAAACCGAATGGAACAGCATTGAAATTCCCGTAACGGAAAATGAGAAATATATAAGTAATCTTATTATTCGCGGATTTAATAATGTCAACATCACTATTAATAAAAGCACATCACTAATGTCGTTTCTGAAGATTACATCAAGCGAAACATTAGATAGTTATGTTTACTGTAAATACATACAGAGTGACATGAATAATGTCCTGAATACATTATCCGAGACCGTAAAACAAAGATGTCTATTTATATCTATTAAATCTAATAACATAGCCATTAAAAAAGCAGACGCAATACGATTCGGCAACACAGATAAACAGCTATCACAGCATAAAAAAACTATTGTTGAATTTGTGGTGGTCCATATTATTGACAAGCTTTGTAAATATTACAACAAGAAAAATGATAAGTGGGTATTCTATTACTATACCCTATCTAAAATGATGCAGTTTAATTTTGAATCATTCAATCGTATTCTTAAAGAGAATGCTATGAAGGTTGTTGAGATATTTAATTCTGAGTGTCAATATAACACAATTATATCCAGAGGAACTGATTATATAGAGAATAATACCTATCTATTTGATTATGCCGATGACAAATTATATGAGCATCAAAAACAGCTATTCACATTCTGTAAGGATAAGAACCCAAAACTGGTTCAATATATTGCACCTACTGGTACTGGAAAAACGATGTCTCCGCTAGGTCTTTCAGAACACTCACGTGTTATATTCGTATGTGCTGCTCGCCACGTCGGTTTGTCGCTAGCCAAGGCCGCCATTTCGGTAGGCAAGAAAGTGGCGTTTGCGTTCGGGTGTAGTGACGCAGAGGATATTCGCCTACACTATTACGCAGCCAAAGACTATACCACAAACTGGAGAAGCGGCGGTATCGGAAAGGTGGATAATACTGTTGGTAATAAGGTTGAAATAATGATTACAGACATCAAGTCCTATTTGCCGGCGATGTATTATATGCTTGCTTTCAATAGTAAACAGGATATCATTCTCTATTGGGACGAGCCAACTATTACTATGGATTACGATGACCACGAATTTCACAGTATTATTCATAAAAACTGGACGGATAACCTTATAGAAAATGTAGTGTTGTCATCTGCGACACTCCCGCAATACGAAGATATGCAAGAAACCATTGGTGATTTCAAGTCGAGATTTACGGATGCGAATATTCATACAATTGTCAGTCACGACTGTAATAAAAGCATCCCAATCATTAATAAGGCGGGATACATCGAGATGCCACACTTTATGAGCCCGAATTATGAGGAGGTTCAAACAATCGTCAAGCACTGTAATAAATACAAAACCCTCTTGCGATACATTGATTTCGAAGAGGCGATTGTCTTCATACAAAAGGCAAATGAAATGGAGGCGTATGACTCGCGTCAGTTTTCAATATCGCATAATTTCCACGAGGTAAATGATATCACAATGGCGAGCATCAAATTATATTATTTGAAGTTGCTTGGAAATATCAACCCCGATAAGTGGGACGGACTTATTTCATCTCTTCGGCAGAAATTGTATCATCGTTCAACGATTCATATGGTTACGAGCGATGCGCATACACTAACAAACGGCCCGACGATATTTCTCGCCGACGATGTAAATAAAATAGCGCGGTTCTGTTTACAAGAGGCGCGCATACCCGAACAAATCATACAGAACATTCTGGGCGTTATTAGCTATAATAATAACATTAAAAGCAAAATTAACGTTATGCAAAAGTTGTACGAGGACGGTACGAAGGAGGACGAGAATAAGGAGAAAAAAATGACGGATGGGCGTGTGAGCGCCGATATGCAGCGCCTGATTACGAATATCAAAGAGCTAGAACAATGTATAAAGACTGTCGAGCTGGATAGACAATATATCCCGAATAGTGAGGCACATCTAAGAAAATACAGCGCAACAGTTAACGGTAGCCAATTCCCGTTTACGTGTGATATTACCGATGACATTATCGAAGACATCATGCTGATTGACGACGTTGAAGACATATGGAAAATCCTTCTTATGATGGGCGTCGGTGCGTTTATGCTCCACAACAGCGATAGCTATATTGAAATTATGAAGAACCTCGCACAGGAACAGAAACTATACATGATTATAGCATCTTCCGACTATATTTACGGGACAAACTATCAGTTTTGTAATGGTTATATCAGCAAGGATATGGCATTGATGTCGCAGGAGAAATGTATTCAGGCAATGGGGCGAATTGGACGAAATAAGCTACAACATAAATATAGTATTCGATTTCGTGACGACGGACTTATTATCAAACTCTTTAACGAAGACGAAAATAAACCCGAGGTCTCTAATATGGCTCGTCTTTTCAATAGTTAAATAATATAAATAATAAAATATCTTAATATATAATGAAGTCCTCATTTCTAGGAAACCTATCATTGGGTGCGGTAACAGGCAGCTCGATAGGGATGATGATGTATTTTTTTAATAAGTCTAAACGAAAGAGGGACGGTCACGGATTTGATGGATACGACATTGATAATTACCACGACGAAACATTATATGAAGAGGACTCAACTGACGGCACTTATGATATGGATAGTTCGGTTAAAGAGCCACCGAATCGTATCCAGTCTGGTGATGTTTCCTCCAAATACACGCCAGTTTCCTCTGAAGAGCTCTTCATATGTAATCTTGACGATATGGTTTACACTAATCTAACTGTTATAATTCCTGAAAACAGATATAAGAAAATTGGTGATTATGTGGAATATGTTGACTATGAGCAATCGGAGGAGTATTTTGAGTAAGTTTTCTATTTTTTATGTAATTAATATTATTTTTAAAATAATATTAACTTTATGGTTTAACGCAGTCGGAGAACTAGGTGGATGGTGGATTCCTTTTGGATATTGTAATCACTCAGTGTGCGACCATCCTCGAGTTGTTTTCCTGCGAAAATAAGTCGCTGTTGGTCTGGTGGAATCCCCTCCTTGTCTTGGACCTTCTGTTTTACATTTTCAATAGTATCACTCGGTTCTACGTCTAGTGTGATTGTTTTGCCTGTCAATGTTTTTACAAAGATTTGCATTATATAATAATATATTGGATATATTATTTAAATTATAAACACTATTGTTCTGTAAGTATTTTAAAAATAACATATTATTTATGATATTTTTATATTTGATTTGATTTACTGATACTAGATGGATCTAGTTCGAGTAGGCAAGGCCGCCCATGCCCGACATGACACGGAGGACGTTGTAGTTGGTCGCGTAGACACGGACCTTGGCGGTCTTGGTGCCCGAGACGGTGGCGTTCGAGAGGACAAGCTGGAGGGTGGCGTTGTCAATGCGCGAGAAATTGCACGAGCCCGACGGCTGGTGCTCCTCCGGGCGAAGGGCGAACGAGTAGACGTTGATGCCCGAGTCCGGGGCGCGGGTGTGCGACTGGAACGGCTGGACGAGGTCGAAGTAGGTGCCCTCACGCTCCGAGAAGCGGTCCTGGCCGTTAAGCTGGAGCTTGGCAGTGACGACCGGGTTCTCGCCCCAGCAGTGCATGTCGAGAGCGGTCTCGGCGAGGACGAAGGTGCCCGCATCCGAAACCGACGAGCCACCAACACCAAGGCCCGCCGTGGCGCCGAATTCACCGGCAGAGGCCGCAGTGTAGAAGCCGTCAGAGGCAGTAACATCAACGGCGCCGGCGTCCTGGAAGAGACCCGAAGCGTTGATGAACGAGTTGGTGGTGTGCGAGGTCGCCATGTCACCACCGAACGCCATGATGGAGTTCGGGAGAGCATCGACGGCGTCAGTGTAATTGAATGGCTGGGCGCCAAGGGTCTTGAAGAGCATCTTGCCCTTCTCGAGCGAGGCGCAGTAGTCAACATTCTCGTCCGGCTGGACGACCCAGACAAGCTCCTTGCACGGGTGGTTGAAGTTGAGCTTGATCTTGTTCGACGACGAACCGA
>Ga0114997_10002041_pt1 | contig 16504 bp, 2 predicted proteins | sample ArcticOcean_MG_C_2_FD_87045 | JGI IMG/M metagenome (GOLD analysis project Ga0114997, IMG submission 87045) | Marine microbial communities from western Arctic Ocean - ArcticOcean_MG_CB4_136 | ecosystem: Environmental > Aquatic > Marine > Oceanic | place: Arctic Ocean: Canada Basin | collected...
TCAAGATACTTACATTAAAGCAGAAGTATCTGATGATAATGACACTTTAGATTTTTATACTGAAGGAACTAGACAAGCGTATATTAGTAATACGGGGCTTGTGGGAATAACAACCAAGATGACCGTTCCTGAAGCTAATATTACAGTTGCTAATGTTAGTACCGCATATATTACAACATCAGCGACTATAGCGGATGCAACCATAGCAACTGCTAAAGTTTCAGATTTAACAGATGGTAGAGTAGTCCTCGCAGGCACTAGTGGTGAAATTGAGGATAGTACGAATTTAACTTTTGATGGTACTGTCCTAACTTCAACTGAAGTGACCACACCTGAAGCGAATATTACTGTAGCGAATGTAGTGACACTATATTCAACCAGTAGTGCGGTAATGAATGATGTTGATATATCTAAAGTTGATGCCATAGAAGCAAATATTACTGTAGCGAATGTTTCAACTGCATATATTACAACGGATGCAACTATAGCAACCGTTAAAGTATCTGATTTAACTGATGGTCGAGTTGTTCTTGCTGGAACTTCTGGTGAATTGGAAGATTCTTCAGGATTAACTTTCGATGGTACTGTCCTAACTTCAACAGAATTGACTACACCTGAAGCGAATATAACAGTAGCAAATGTTTCAACTCTATATGTTACTACTGCGGTTGGTGGTGAGGCAATTCTCGATGAAGATAATATGGCTTCAGATAGTGCTACGAAACTTGCGACCCAACAATCAATAAAAGCGTATGTTGATGCACAGATTGAGACGGAAGATACTATAGAAGAATTAAATGATACGACAATAACAAGCGTTACAGAAAATGATGTTTTAACGTATAGAAGTGGATCTTGGATAAATTCTACGGAAGTGGATCTAGCAGAAGCGAATGTGACTGTAGCGAATATTTCTACTGCACATATTACTACAGACGCAACCATAGCAACTGCTAAAATTTCAGATTTAACTTCTGGTCGAGTTGTTTTGGCGGGTACTGCTGGAGAGATTGAGGATAGTGGAAATTTAACTTTTGATGGAACCGTTTTAACTTCTACAGAATTAACTACTCCTGAAGCGAATATTACTGTAGCGAATGTTGGAACACTCTATGCAACTACAGGAACTGTAGGTGATTTGTCATTTACCAAGATGACTACACCTGAAGCAAATATTACAGTTGCTAATATTTCGACAGCATATATTACAACTGATGCGACTATAGCGACCGCTAAAATTTCTGATTTAACTGATGGCAGAGTAGTCTTAGCAGGCACTGCTGGAGAGATTGAGGATAGTACAAATTTAACTTTTGATGGTACTGTCCTAACTTCAACTGAAGTGACTACACCTGAAGCGAACATCACTGTAGCAAATGTTTCAACTCTATATGTGACAACTTCTGTGGGTGGTGAGGCAATTCTTGATGATGATTCTTTTGCCACAGCTTCTGCCACAACTCTTGCGACTTCAGAATCAATTAAGGCATATGTCGATGCAGAAATCTTAACAGAAGATACAATTGCGGAATTAAATGATACAACAATAACAAGCATCACAGAAAATGATGTTTTAACGTATAGAGGCGGATCTTGGATAAATTCTACGGAAGTAGATCTAGCAGAAGCGAACGTTACTGTAGCAAATATTTCTACTGCATATATTACATCAGATGCGACTATAGCAACTGTTAAAGTTTCTGATTTAACCTCTGGAAGAGTAACTTTAGCGGGAACAAGTGGAGAGTTAGAAGATTCTTCAGGATTAACTTTCGATGGTACTGTCCTAACTTCAACAGAATTGACTACACCTGAAGCGAATATAACAGTAGCAAATGTTTCAACTGCTTATATTACAACATCGGCAACAATTTTTAAAGAAGATGTTGAGGAATCTAATGTTACAGTTGCTAATATTTCGACCGCATATATTACTACGGACGCAACTATAGCAACTGCTAAAATTTCAGATTTAACAGATGGTAGAGTAGTCCTCGCAGGCACTAGTGGAGAGTTAGAAGATTCTTCAGGATTAACTTTTGATGGAACTGTTCTCACTTCTACGGAATTAACTACTCCTGAAGCAAATATAACAGTAGCAAATGTTAGTACCGCATATATTACAACATCAGCAACTATAGCGGATGCAACATTAAGCACTGCGAAAATTTCTGATTTAACTGATGGTAGAGTGGTCTTAGCAGGCACTTCTGGTGAAATTGAAGATTCTTCAGGATTAACTTTTGACGGCACTGTTCTCACTTCAACAGAAGTGACTACACCTGAAGCAAATATTACAGTTGCTAATGTTTCGACAGCGTATATTACTACAGAAGCAACTATAGCGACCGCTAAAGTTTCCGATTTAACTGATGGTAGAGTAGTTCTCGCAGGCACTGGTGGAGAAATTGAAGATTCTGGAGCATTAACTTTTGATGGAACGGTTTTAACTTCTACAGAAATAACTACTCCTGAAGCTAATGTTACAGTAGCGAATGTAACAACATTATATGTACCATCAACTGCAACAATTGGAGATTTAACAACAGACAATGGTGTAGTAATTGGTAAAAATTTAACTGTTGGTGGAAATCTTACAGTAAGTGGAACAACAACTACAATAGATAGTACTACTCTTTCAGTCGATGATAAAAATATAGAGTTGGGTTCAACAGCCTCACCCACAGACACTACCGCAGATGGTGGAGGAATTACTCTAAAAGGAACAACAGATAAGACCATTGCTTGGGAAAATGATACTGATTCTTGGGATTTTAATCAAGATTTAAATATTAATAAATCTACTGCTGATAGTGCATTAAAGATAGATGGTACTTTTGTCGCAAATACTTCAGTCGTTTCTCCAAGTATAAAATTAACCGCACATGAAGCTAATGTAACTTCAGTAAATACTTCTTCTCTTTATGTAACTACTGATGCAACTATAGCAACTGCTAAAGTTTCTGATCTGACAAGTGGAAGAGTTGTCCTGGCAGGAACTTCTGGTGAAATTGAGGATAGTGGAAATTTAACTTTCGATGGTACTGTCCTAACTTCAACAGAATTGACTACACCTGAAGCGAATATAACAGTAGCAAATGTTAGTACCGCATATATCACAACATCAGCAACTATAGCAACTGCCAAAGTTTCTGATTTAACAGATGGTCGAGTTGTTTTAGCGGGCACTTCTGGAGAGATTGAGGATTCTTCAGGATTAACTTTTGATGGAACTGTCTTAACTTCAACTGAATTAACTACTCCTGAAGCTAACATTACTGTAGCGAATGTTTCAACTGCATATATTACAACATCAGCAACTATAGCAACTGCTAAAGTTTCTGATCTGACAAGTGGAAGAGTTGTCCTGGCAGGCATTTCTGGAGAGATTGAGGATTCTTCAGGATTAACTTACAATTCCCCTGTTTTAACTTCTACAGAAATAACTACACCTGAAGCAAATATTACAGTTGCTAATGTTTCAACTCTATATGTGACATCTTCTGTAGGAGGTGAAGCTATTCTTGATGAAGACAATCTGGTTTCAGATAGTGCTACGAAACTTGCGACTCAACAATCGATTAAAGCGTATGTTGATTCTCAAACCACAGATGAAACTGCTGAAGGATCAACCAATCTTTATTATACAAATGCAAGAGCGGATGCTAGAATTACAAATGCTCTGATTGATGAAGATAATATGGCTTCAGATAGTGCAACCAAACTTCCATCTCAGCAATCTGTTAAAGCATATGTTGATGCACAAATTGCGACGGAAGATACGATTGCGGAATTGAATGATACAACAATAACGAGTGCTACTGAAAATGACGTTTTAACATATAGAAGTGGATCTTGGATAAATTCTACAGAAGTTGATTTAGCAGAAGCGAATGTGACTGTAGCGAATATTGGTACTTTATATACAACATCATCTGCAGTCATCGCAACAGCAAAAGTTTCAGATTTAACAGATGGTAGAGTAGTCCTCGCAGGCACGTCTGGGGAGATTGAGGATTCTTCAGGATTAACTTTTGATGGAACCGTTCTTACTTCAACGGAAGTAACCACTCCTGAAGCAAATATTACTGTAGCAAATGTTTCAACTGCGTATATTACGTCATCAGCAACGATTTTTAAAGAAGACGTAGAAGAAGCTAATGTTACTGTAGCAAATGTGGCAACTTTATTTGTAACAAGTGGAGTTACAGTTCCAACTCCAACTGCTTCAGGTCATGCAGCAACAAAGGCATATGTTGATGGAGTTACAGGAGGGTCAATTATAGGTAATACAATTGAACTTGGTGCCGTTCCTGATAGTTCTTGGCATGATGGTGCATTTTTAGCAAATAATGTAACATATGCAACTAATTATTTACCAACAGAAGGTATAGAAAATAATGATAATATTACGGCGACATTAGATACATTGAATGAAGTAATGCACAATGTTTATAGAAGTACATATGTAAGACATGCGAAATTTACAGGATCTTCTTTATCAGGACCAGCAACATTAACGCCAACCTTTACAATTGATTCTGAGGTGTATAATACATATGATGCGACAAGATATGATTGGAATTTTGGTGATGGTAATACATTGTCAAATCAAACGGCTACTACTCAGCAACATAATTACACAACTAATGTGGGATCTCCATTTACAGTAACACTTACTGCTAAAAATCATAATACAGGAGTTACCGGATCAAAGGGAAGTTTTTCAACTTTTAAATGGGTAGACATGGTAGTTGTGTATACAAATGCACCAATACCTGCGTTCACTTATCAATATACACAAAGAGATACTTCAACAGTCGGCCCCACATCAGCATTAAGTGCTACAATTAATGTAGATGAAAGTACCACATCAGGAAGTTCTCAACCAATAACATATAATGTAACAACTTCACAATATACTACTCATTGGATGTTGTCATTTTCTGATGGCACAACTTATCCTTCTTCAGCCACAACTGGACAAACAGGATCTACATTAGAATCTAATTGGGAAGTTTATGCAACCACAAAAATATACGCTAAAACATGGACAAGTATAACACAAGATACCAATTTCACAGCAACATTATATTGTTATAGTTCAACAACTGATCCATCTGATCCTAAAAGGAATTCTTCAGGTAGTCCTCATAATATAAGAGTTTTTAGAGATTATACTAATATAGGAACTTTTACAGCTGTAGGATATAATAGCACATTAACAGGTAATAATAACGAAGATGTAGACAATAATGCGGTTGCGAGTGGTGCATCTGAAGATGGAATGAAAGTTACTCTAACACCAGCGGTGTCTAGTGGATCAGTTAATGGGACATATTCTACACAATTGCAATGGAGTTTTGAGGATGCATATAATAGTGAAAGTGCAGCATCATGGAATTATACAGGAAATGATTATACAAACGTAAAAGTTGTATATTTTGCGAGACAAAGTAATACTACGAATAATTCAGGAGACGTAAAAACAATTTCAGCACAAATTTCATCTAGTCATACTTTATCTCCTTTTGTAGTAAAAATAGGTGGAGCAGCTACTACGGATATAACAATTCAAAAAGATCCAAGATCAATTTGGAGTGCGGTCTTTACAACTTCATCAGCGGATGCTTCAGGAGGATCTACAACTAAAGGATATAATTTTACTGATTGGGCTGGAGATGTAAGAAATTCCGTACAATTTACTGATGCATCAGAAAATGTAAATGCATGGAGTTGGGATTTCGATTTAGATAATGCTGGTTCTTCAACATCTACTTCTCAAAGTCCGACAAATTCATATACTACTGCGGGACAATATGATATAAAATTGATAGCAACAGGTGCAAATTCAGAAACGCATCGTTATGCGTCTTCTGCGGATGATACAGAACAAAAAAATAATTATATTGAAATGGTTGCTCTACCTTCTTACAATTTTACTTACTTGGCAAGTAAAAGTATGTCAGTAACCTCACAAGGTTCTTATACAGCAAAATTATGTAGTGGTTTTACAGATAATTCAGGTTCAGAAACGCATGGACTTACTGTGGATGATACAGTTTTTAGAAGATCTTCCACTACAGTAACAGCAACAAAATTTTCAGCTTATGCAAGAGAATTTGTTGGTGATTCAGGAGGATATTCTAGTTCAGTTTTAACAGCACTTATTAATGGTTCAGCTAGTGGAGCAAAAACATTCACCACAGGTAGTGATAATGGAACATATACATCTTTAGTTGTTAGTGATGATGCTGATATCCAAACTCAGCAAAGCGCGTTTCCTACTAAATTTAATAGAATTTACAAAGGAACAATTTCAAATGCATCAGCATTGTCTGCGGGAGTAAATTGTTATAAACTTTCACATAATAATGGAGCATCAACGACAACTAGTGATGTATTATCTTTTGTTGTGGATACAGCTATGTCAAATACACCAACATTGAATACATATAGTGTGGCAATGAACCAAAATGGTACGGTAAGATATATGTCAAAAATGTCTTATCTTAGAAATACTGGAACTCCAAAATTAGCAATATCTAGTTTAAATATTACAAATTTAGCGGGAGAATGTTATGCGGATACTTCACCAATAGAAGTAGTTGATAGCAGTGGTTCTGCGGTTAATGGAACTAAATATTTAAGTTACAGTGATTTAAGTATTTCCACTCCATTAGCAAAAAATGCTAGTCCAACAGGATTAAGTGGAAATGTTACTATCACACCTTCCGGAAAAGGAATTGATGGAAATATAAAATTGAGAGGAGTAAATTTGAACGGAGCAGGAAATTATGTGGCAGATTCTACAGACATTATGTATTGGAATGATTCTCCACAATTAGATGAAGAAAATGTTTCAGCGGTTTCTGGTGGTTATAATAGTAGAAATTCAATGATAAGAGTGGGTGGATTTACAGCATCGGCTACTCCTTCATATACAGCGGCTGATTTTTATAGTACAGCGGATTGGGTTTCACAAACTACAACATTAGCCGCTACAGATGCACCATTAATTCCTCATTCAACAGCAGACCGTTTTGTTTGGGATGATACAAATTGGCAAACAAAACTACCTGGCTTACTAAATAATACAGATAGGTCTAGCGTATCAGGCGACCAATATGTTACATTTGCGGTAAGTAAAACTAACGTTAACAGTTTTACTCTCACATTAACGGGCAAAATATCAAAGATGTATTGTGCTTTTCCTGGAGCAGGAAATGGTACTAATGAAACAGACGATTCTAGTGGTTTAGATGGTTGGCTTGATGTTGGAATAAACTATGCGGGAGCGGGTTTACCAGGATCAGATACAGGAAATGGTGGTAATGGATCAAACGGAATTAGAAATCCATCAAGTCCTGGAACAGCACCATCAAGTTTTGCTGGACAAACATTAAGCAGTGACACATTTAATATTTCATTAGGAACATGTAATACTGCTAATGGTTCAGCACATAATCATAATATTTTAATTAGAGTTGTTTTAGCAAGTGGACACTATTTATCAGCAATATCATTTAGTTAAGGTAAAAAAGAATGGCAATTTCAAATGACATAATAACTAATAGATTAAATAAGAAGATTAATTACGGAGTAGCTAGAACAGAAGTTGATTCTGTAATAGGTCCTACGGGCGAAGCTATGGATAGTCCAGTATTTAATCCATCAAGTGATTTATGGATTAATTCAGATGTGATACCTGCGTCTTTTCTTGGTACATCCGTGAATACTTCAGATATGTTGGTATATCAATATACGTCAAGTGCATCAGGAGCGGGAACTGATAATGGTGAAACTGTAGGAGTTTTAGAACTTAAAGAGGCTTCTGGAACAGATGTTACTTATGGTTCAGGAGATTATGCTACATATATTGCGTGTACAAATAGATCTAGTGCTGCTGCAACAAGACTTAAAGATTGGATTCCATTTGGATTTTTTGGGGCTACTTATCTCACAAATTTTGCGGTAGCTACAGAAGGATATCATCAAACAAATACAAATATGTCAGGTGTGACTTATTATTCACAAATTTTTCCTGATACTAGTGGTTATGAATTTTATTTTGATACAGATGCGGGAGTTCTCGTATTTGCGGGAACTAATGGTCCTCCAACAAGTTTGACTTCAGGCAGATCCATTTATTTAATAAAAGGAGCAAGATATCAAGGTCCTAAAGGTATAAAAGCTTGGCCTTTAGATGAAGATAATATGTCTTCAAATAGTGACACAAGACCCGCAACCCAACAATCTATTAAAGCTTATGTTGACGCAGGGGGTGGTGGAGGCGGCGGAAGTCTTCCTGGTACTGCTGATGAAAATGATGCTTTAACATATAGGAGTGGTGTTTGGTCTAAAAGTAGTGAATTAGATCTAGCAGAAGCGAATGTTACTGTAGCAAATGTTTCAACTTTATATATTACTACTGCGGTTGGTGGTGGGGCAGTTCTTGATGAAGATAATATGGCTTCAGATAGTAATACAAAACTCGCAACTCAACAATCCATCAAAGCTTATGTTGACGCAGGAGGTGGTGGAGGTGGAGGAAGTCTTCCTGGCAGTGCCACAGAAAATGATGCTTTAACATATAGGAGTGGTGTTTGGTCTAAAAGTAATGAATTGGATTTAGCAGAAGCGAATGTTACTGTAGGAAATGTTTCAACTTTATATGTAACTAATGCATTTGGTGGGGAGGCGTTTCAAGATGATGATGCTTTTGGTTCAGCTAGTCCAACAAAAACAGCAAGTTCAGAATCTATTAAGGCATATATTGACACCAATGCGGCAACTACTGGTAAATCAATTGCAATGTCAATTGTTTTTGGTAGTTAAAAATAAATACAAGTGTATTAAACTTAGGAAATTATGGCAAATCCAAATATAGTAAGTGTAACCAGCATATACGGAGAATCGATTGCACAGGCAATGACAACCACGCTCACTACGGTTGTCATGACTGTATCGTCTGATGTAATATTAAAAGTCAATAGTATTACTGCAACAAATACTCATGCAAGTAATGCAACTGATTTTTCTTTATCAATTACTAAGGCTGGTTTTACTTCTGCTGGAGTTGCTTCCGGAGATGATAATGCGGGAACTTTTGCAATTGCTAGTACAATCAATATTCCATCAGATGATGTTTTGGTTGTATTAGACAAACCTTTCTACCTAATGGAAGGGGATGTTTTAAAAGGAGGTGCAAATCCCGCTACTTGTGATCTTTTTATTTCATACGAAGTAATTAATGATGCGTAAGGATTTGTAGATGGCAAAATTAATCAAAAAAGGTGGTCGGAATATAGTCACGACAGCGTCAGGTACTACTGAATCAGCTGCAGTCATAATATCTGATGGTGGAAATATAGGATCTACGTCTGATCCTGATGCAATATCAATCGCAACAGGTGGAAATGTAACTCTCACCCAAGACCTTATTGTATCTGGTGATATGACTGTATCAGGAGATACAACTACAGTCAATACTTCTACCATAAGTGTAGAAGATCCATTGATGATATTAGCAGCAAATAATGGAGCAAGTGATACAGTAGATATTGGTGTTTATGGTCTTTATGATACAAGTGGTTCTCAAGATTTATATTCAGGATTATTTAGAGATGCAACTGATGGAAAATGGAAATTATTCAAAGACAATCAAGCCGTCCCCACAACTACAGTCGATACTTCCGGAACTGGTTATACAGTAGCTTCTTTAGTAGCAAATCTTGAAGGAGATGTTACACTTTCAAGTCCAGCTGCAAGTAGAGTTCTTGTTACAAGTGGGAGTGGTGTTATTTCATCTTCTGCTGTAACTTCAACCGAATTGGGTATATTAGACGGCGGAACCGCTGCCACTTCCACAACTTTAGTAGATGCAGACAGAGTAGTAGCTAATGACGACGGGTCAATGGTTCAAGTTGCAATGTCTGATATAAAAACTTATATAAATGCAGGATCCGGTGGAGCTGGGGGGTTTCAAGCATATGACGCTGAATTAACTTCAGTAGCAGGTTTAACTATTTCAGACTATGTTGCGGGACTTGAAATTGATGTAAATGATTATACTCCTGGAGATGGTGGACGGCAATATGGAGTTGATACTCAGACAGCAGTTGATCCAAATAATACAAATAAATTTGTTATTTCCTATAGGGACGGGGATAATAGTGATTATGGAACCACTAAAGTTGGAACAATTGTAGCAAACACTATATCATACGGAACTGCATCTGTACATAATTCTGATGAAACTTACACCAATTGTGTACAATTTGATCCGGCTCAAGCGGGAAGATTCGTAGTTCATTATAAAAATGAGGGTGGGTCACCAACTCGGGCTGGACACGCGAGAGTTGGAACTGTAGCGACTAGCGGTACAGGCACTACTATAACTTGGGGAACCGCAGTTCAGCACGATGCAAATTATATGAATGCTGCTGATGGGGGAAGTAATACTCTGGAATTCGACCCAAGTAGAACGGATGGAAAATACGTTTATCTTTATGAAACCAACATTGCAAATAATGAATATCCGACACGTGCGGTCATTGGAACTGTAACGGACGATGCGGTCGCTTTTGGAACCATATCAGCGCACTTAGGAGGAACCGCGACGAATAACGGTCCATTTCGATATGGTCGGTTTGCGTTTGACCCAAATAATGAAGGAAAATTTGTTGTCATTTGGAGAGATACAGATAATAGTGATTATGGTACACTTACAGTCGGCACATGCGATTATTCAGCCGGTACTATATCTTGGGGTACTGACTATGTATTTGAATCATCAGAAATTAATCCAGAAAGTAATCGACATGGTAATGCAATAGTATTTCTTAAAGGTCAAGATAAGAAATTCGCAATATTTTATAACAAAGGAAATAATTACGGTTATGGCAGAATTTGCGAGTATTCTGGAACAACTATTGATGACATAGGTACAGAATATGAGCATACTGCTCAGTACAGGGGCCCTGATCACCTGAAAGCAAAAGAGGATCCAGATAAATCAGGTGAAATTGCTCTTCTGTGGCAACAAGCTTCATATGATCTTGGTTATATGAGACTTGTTACATTTTCTGGCACAGAAACGATGACATTTGGTGATTATGTTCGCACGAATGATGCGGATACTGGTTCTTCAGGTATTAGAGACACATGTATCAGTATGATTGGAGGTGGAACACACGCATTTGTTGGAAGTTATTTTGATTATGATGATTCTTCAAAAATAAAAGCTTTTATTGGAACAGTGGGAAAAGTTTCCCCTACCTTGGGCTACGGAGTTGATACAGGTCAGGGTATAAGATTTACTGGTTCAGGTGATAATGCAGAACTAATTTCAATCACTAATGCCGGTAAAGCGTTATTAGATGACGCAAATGCGGCAGCACAAAGAGAGACATTGGGGATTGTAGAAGGACAGCCATTAGATGCAGACCTTACTGCAATCGCAGGATTGACTTCTGCTGCAGATAAGGGAATACAATTTACAGGAAGCGGTACTGCAGGAGTTTATGATTTAACTGCCGCCGGTAAAGCATTACTTGATGATGCGGATGCTTCAGCACAAAGAACAACTTTAGGTCTTGCTATAGGAACAGACGTTCAAGCTTTTGATTCTACTATAGTTGTTGATGCGGATATTGGAACTACTGTTCAAGCACAAGATGCAGATCTCGCAGCGATTGCTGGATTAACTTCTGCTGCAGATAAAGGAATTCAATTTACCGGAAGCGGTACAGCAGCAACTTATGATTTAACTGCCGCAGGTAAAGCTCTTTTAGATGACGCAAATGCTTCTGCACAAAGAACAACTTTAGGTCTTGTTATAGGAACTGATGTTCAAGCACAAGATGCAGACCTCACGGCGATTGCCGGATTAACTTCTGCAGCAGATAAAGGAATTCAATTTACTGGTTCTGGAACAGCGGGAGTTTATACTTTAACTACAGCTGGTAAAGCTCTTTTAGATGATGCAAGTGCCTCTGCACAAAGAACAACTTTAGGTCTTGGTTCTTTGGCAACCGCAAGTTCAATTACTTCCTCTGAAATAGCCGCCGCTACCTTAGTAACTGCTTCTGAGACTATTGGATCAAATAATAATGATACAACAATACCCACATCAGCAGCAGTAAAAGCATATGCAGATGCAGCTAGCAGTGGTGGAGTTGCTGGTCATGTAATTCAAAATGCTGCATCAAATTTAACAGCAAGAACGAATTTAAATTTTGATGGAACGCATGTAATCGCTACTGATGATTCAGGGAATAGTCAAACTGATGTCGCATTAAGCACAAATCTTCAAGCATTATCTGGTCTAACTTCTGCAGCAGATAAAGGTATTCAATATACAGGATCAGGCACAGCGGGAGTTTATACTTTAACTACCGCCGGTAAAGCGTTATTAGATGACGCAAATGCTTCTGCACAAAGAACAACTTTAGGTCTTGGAACTGCTGCAACAAGAGCCGCTGAAGATACATTAACTGATGGAAGTAATTTACCAGATGGTGCAGCAATCAAGGCTTATGGTGATTCAAATTGGGCTGGTGGAGGTGGATCCGCACATACAATAGAAAATGCAGGAACAGGGTTAACCGCAAGAAGTAAATTGAATTTTGATGGAACTCATGTAATTGCCACAGATGATTCTGGTGATGACGCATCTGATATAACTTTAAGCACAAATCTTCAAGCATCCTCAGGACTAGCATTTTCAGGTTTTACTGCAGGAATGTTGGTTCATCAACAGAACCAAAATCCAGATGTAGATTATGAAGCTGGAATTGGCCTAGACAAGAATCAACAAGATGTTGGATTAGGTACTGATCCAAATAATCCAGGTAAATTTATTATTACTTTTTCGGATTATAATAATAGTGGTTATGGAACTGCCAGAGTTGGAACAGCTACGGCAAACACTATAGCATATGGAGCCGCATCTAGATTTAACGGAAATGTTAAAACTTATAGTAATAAGGTAGCATATGATCCAAATCAATCCGGTCGATTTGTTGTCATGTTTAAAGATAATGGAGATAGTCGTCGCGGAAAAGGAATAGTTGGTACTGTGGCTAGTTCTGGAACAGGCGACACCATATCTTGGGGATCAGAAGTTCAGCATTGTTCCACTTATATGCAAAGTGGATCTAGTGGAAGTGATAGAAAAGTAAAATTCGACACAAAACAAGGTGGTGGTAAATTTGTTTATCTTTTTGAAACCAATATTGCAAATAATGAATATCCAACTGTTGCTCAAATTGGAACCGTAACGGGTGATGCGGTCGCTTTTGGAACCATATCAGCGCACTTAGGAGGAACTGCAGGAAATAACGGGCCATTTAGATATGGTGCGTTCGCATTTGATCCAAATAATGCAGGTAAGTTTGTTGTTGTTTGGAGCGATAATGATAACAGTGGATATGGAACGCTAACTGTTGGTACATGTGATTATTCCGCTGGTACTATATCTTGGGGTACTGATTATGTATTTGAGTCCAGCGATATCGAAACGGAATCTAATAAACATGGTAATGCAATTTGCTTCTTAAAAGATCAAGACAAAAAATTCGCAATATTTTACAATAAAGGAAATCATTATGGTTATGGTCGAGTTTGTGAGTATTCTGGAACAACTATTGATGACATAGGTACGGAAACAGTACATACTACGCAATATCGTGGTTGCGACTGGATAATGGCAGAAGAAGATCCAGACTCCGGAGGCACAATTGCCTTAATTTATCATGCGTTGGACGGCGAATATTTGAAATTGAAACTTGTCACTATCTCCGGCACGACTATGACATTTGCTACTAAAATTGGTTGTAATGACAACGCAGCAGGTGAAGCTACTGTTGGTATGAATCTGGAATTTTATGGTGATGGATCTAATAAATTTATCGCAGCTTATCAAGAACGTCAGAGATCTGGTGGGGCGGTTGGAAACAGCGGGGAAGTAAGAGCTTTCGTTGCAGGGACAGGAAATATTAGTCCCGCTGTTAGTAATAATGATGCTCTTGGAGATCACGGGCAAGGTGTAAGATTTACTGCCACAGGCACAGCAGAAACATTTAAACTCACTACTGCAGGATTAAAATTATTAGATGACGCAAGTGCTTCTGCACAAAGAACTACATTGGGTCTTGGAACTTCCGCAACAAGAGCTGCAGAAGATACATTGACTGATGGAAGTAATTTACCAGATGGAGCAGCAATCAAGGCTTATGGTGATGCGAACTGGGCCGGAGGAGGCGGAGCTGCACATACAATAGAAAATGCAGGAACAGGTTTAACCGCAAGATCCAAATTAAATTTTGATGGAACGCATGTAATCGCTACTGATGATTCTGGTGATGATGCTTCTGATATAACTCTCAGTACAACTCTTCAGAACGTCAGTACTGGCGGCACTACCGCAAGAACAGCTTTGGGATTAACAATTGGTACTGATGTTCAAGCATATGATCAGAACCTCGGAGATATAGCTGGATTTTCTTCATCTCCAGGTAATGGTTATTTTATTGTAGGATCTGGAACAGCTTTTGTTTTGGAGTCTGCGGGAACCGCAAGAACTTCATTAGGTCTTGGAACTGCTGCAACAAGAGCTTCAGAAGATACATTGACTGATGGAAGTAATTTACCAGATGGTGCAGCAATCAAGGCTTATGGTGATGCAAACTGGGCTGGTGGAGGCGGTGGATCTCAACATATAATACAAAATCTTACCACAAATTTAACCGCAAGATCCTATTTAAATGTTGATGGAACTCATATAATTGCGACAGACAATTCTCCTGATACAGATCTTCGTTTAAGCACAAATCTTCAAGCATCCTCAGGACTAGCATTTTCAGATTTTACTGCGGCATTGGTGATTCATGAACAAAATCAAAATCCAGATATAGATTATTCTTATGGATTGAGGTATGATAAGAATAAACAAGATGGTAAAAATGATACTGACCCAAATAATCCAGGTAAATTTATTGTTACTTTTTCTGATTATTCTAATAGTGGTTATGGAACAGCTAGGGTTGGGACAATTTCAGCAAACACCATATCATACGGAACTGGATCTAGATTTAATGGAAATGTCAAGACCCACAGCAATTGTGTAGCATATGATCCAGCTCAATCTGGTCGATTTGTTGTCATGTATAGAGATGAAGGAGATAGTCGTCGAGGAAAAGGAATAGTTGGAACTGTAGCGAGTAGCGGTACAGGCACTACCATATCTTGGGGAACAGAAGTTCAACATTGTTCTACCTATATGCAAACTGGAAGTAGCGGAAGTGATAGATCTGTAAAATTTGATACAAAACAAGGTGGTGGTAAATTTGTTTATCTTTTTGACACTAACATTGCAAATAATGAATATCCGACAGTTGCTCAAATTGGAACTGTATCTGGAGATGGGGTCACTTTTGGAACTATATCGGCGCACTTAGGGGGAACTGCGGGAAATAACGGGCCATTTAGATATGGAGCGTTCTCCTTTGATCCAAATAATGCAGGTAAGTTTGTTGTTGTTTGGACTGATAATGATAATAGTGATTATGGTACACTTACAGTCGGCACATGCGATTATTCTGCTGGTACTATATCTTGGGGCACTGATTATGTATTTGAGTCCACTGATATCGAAACAGAATCTAATCGACATGGTAATGCAATTTGCTTTCTTCCAGGTCGTGACAAAACCTTTGCAATATTTTATAATACAGATAATCATGAAGGTTTTGGTCGAGTTTGTACTTATTCAGGAACGACCATAAATTCAGTAGGTTCAAGATATTCTCATACTAATTCGTGGTATGGTTGTGATTGGATACAAGCAGAATGTGATCCTGATGGAGGTGATAGAGTTGTTTTGATGTGGCAGGAGGCTCCTTATGATGCTGGTCGTATGCAAATGGTCACTATATCCGGTACAGTGATGACATTTGCTGCACGAATAGACATGAATGATGATACAAATTCATCAAATGGAATTTTATCAACACACATTTCATTTCTTGGTGATGGATCACATAAATTTATTGGAAGTTATGAAGAAGAATACGAATCTGGTAGTCAGGCTCGTGCCGCAAAAGCTTTTCTTGGATCAACAGGAAGTATAAGTCCTGCATTGACTGATAATGATTCTCTTGGAGATCATGGACAGGGTATAAGATATACTGCCGTAGGCACAGCAGAAACATTTAAACTCACTACTGCAGGATTAAAATTATTAGATGATGGAGATGCGGCAGCACAAAGAACAACTTTAGGTTTAGGTGCTTTATCAACCGCAGCCTCAATTACTACATCAGAAATTGCGGCGGCTACCTTAATAACTGCTTCTGAGACTATTGCATCAAATGATAATGATACAACAATACCTACTTCAGCAGCAGTAAAGGCACTTACTGATTCTCTGGGATCTGGTCATACAATAGAAAATGCAGGAACAGGTTTAACCGCAAGAAGTAAGTTGAATTTTGACGGAACA
>Ga0114997_10002044_pt1 | contig 16477 bp, 13 predicted proteins | sample ArcticOcean_MG_C_2_FD_87045 | JGI IMG/M metagenome (GOLD analysis project Ga0114997, IMG submission 87045) | Marine microbial communities from western Arctic Ocean - ArcticOcean_MG_CB4_136 | ecosystem: Environmental > Aquatic > Marine > Oceanic | place: Arctic Ocean: Canada Basin | collected...
CATACTTAATCGGTTGTAAATACGCACCTTTATCATCCCCTTCAACACGTATTTGTTTTTGCCTCTTTTGCATAAAACGGACATTTTTCGATTTTAAATCATCCACGTTCAATGTATTTGATTTACAATATTCTTGTATATTTCCCAAACCGGAAATGGTTGCTCTAATATTACTCATTTTAACATACCCTTTATTGGAAAACTGGTTGTTAATGTTTAAATGATAATCCCCTGAATTGTGGCATCGGAAACCACTTGATTTTAATTTAGACACCACGTTATCGAAATCCATTTTAGATAAGGGACGACTTTTACCAAAAACAACCTCCAATTCATCATCTACGTTATATTTCTTATCCATCACGCTTTTAATAAATAAATTTACATATTCTTTGAGTTTATTCTTTTTATGGGTCACCGTTTCTTGTTTTGACATTATATATAATATATATAAAATCTATTTGTATTTAATTGTATTTATAATAATATTGGTTTTTTTTCAATTTATTATATATATAAATAGAATTTAACCTTATCGTATAACTCCTTCTTTTTTAATTTCTTACCACCATCGTCGCATATTGTTATATTTAATTTTTTACAAATTTCATGTAAATCGGCAATTTTATATGAACCAATGGGGTTCACGGGTTTATTTATATTGGTTATTACGTAATTATCTCGTAAAAAATCTTCCACCTTAGTATTATTACTAGATCCATAGTCATATAATCCATATTTTTTAAACGATTTATCGAATTTTACAATAATAATGTCTTTTATATTATTTGGCTCTCGTTCCGTATTTATTTGCGAATATACCACATTGTTATTTTTAATAATTAAATCAATGTCTTTTAATAAACATAAACAGCAAAATGTAGATACACTAATGGGTGTGTTTGAATTTAATTCATCCTCCAATTTCGACAACTTCCACTTGTTTTCCTTGATTTTATTTTTATTCTCTCTTATAAGTCCTATTAATTTGATTTTATTTTCCTGTTCTTTTATGAACTCCTTTTTAATATCCATTTCATATTGAAAAACGCCCCTTTCGGCGATATATAATATCCAAAACAACGCGTCTTTCTCGGTTGGGTAAAAAAAATCACCCATCGAATCCTTATTACACATTGTACTCTCATAATGGTTGGTTTTACCCGGGTATTTATCCACGGTTTTACCCGGGTATTTGTCCGCGGTTTTACCCGGGTATTTATCCGCGGTTTTACCCGGGTATTTATCCACGGTTTTACCGCATTTTGTTTTTTCTATATTCATTATAAATTTTTTAGTAAACATATAATGTTGTAATTTGGTAAAAAGGTCGTCCATATTATTGTAAATACATTTTATCTCTATTATCTTTTAATGTATTATTAGTCTCACTAGTTATACTATTTTTTTGTATATCATTATTAATGATATTTTTATATATCTCTTTGTTTTTCTCTCCTTCCTGCAATTGTCTTTGTTGTAACCTAACGTATAATAAATAGTTATTTATTTCCTCTATTATTGTATTTGTGAACAAACTCATATTAACAAATACCCCATTCTTATTTTTAGTGTATTCGATGTTTTTATCTTTTAAAATTTCAAATATTCTTTCTTGGTGTATTGGATCCATTCTTTCTAAAGAATCCCGTAGTGTCTCCAGTTTCATAATGTCCATATTTAATAATAAGCATTATAATTTTAAGTTATTATCTCTAATCTTTATTTTTTTTTGATCGCGTGGTTGATTTCATCAATTCGGCAATCAATGCTATATATTCATCGTTTAATTCGTAGCGGATTCCGATAACTTTAATATATATTTCATCCCCAACCTTTATATTTGAAAATTCCCGATTTGTATTATGGTGATCACGCGCAACGAATGCTATTATCGGGGATGGGTGATATCTTGTTTCGCATTTTATACCAGCCTTCGTTATGTTTTTTACAACAACGTTTATCCGCATGCCTTCAATTGGTTTACATATCAAACACTCGAAATTAACATTGAATACGATATTCCCGCCCCTTAATATTCCCGATGAGTAATTCAACAATATAACGGAATTTTCTTTCACGTATCCCTCGGTTATGCATCTTTTTTCGTATAATTTTTTGATGCGATCCGTTAATATCACGTCTATGTTATTACCCATTAGATTAAATGAAAGTAAAATATTTCGCGTTATAATATTTGACATATAAATCCCAGTGCCTTTACCGCGTTTTATATTTTTCACTGACATTTTCACTGACATACTATATTATATTATATTTATTTATATATATTTATATTTATAAATCAATTTATAAATATAAATTTACCCCTTATTATTAAATAGGTCTAGCTAATATCTTCTCCGTGGTGTAAAAAAACCATTTTTTATCGTCCTTTTTAATATACTCATAGTACATTAATAGGATTTCTAATTCTATACATAAATGGTCCAATGTTATATCTATGTCCGATATTGGTTCTTTGCATTTTTTCTTAGAGCCCTTTTTCTTACATATTAAATGTTCTTCCCCGAGATACGTTGTTACCTTCATTGTTTCCTTTTTATCTTTCTCATTTTTTTTATAAAAATCATATTTGTTTTTTTCAGTATCAGATAACGCGGTAACATTGTTTATCATATGTATAAATGTTTTAATTTGAGTACCCCTGCATTTCTTACCTTCTCCGCCCCCCTTTCTAATCTTTTCAACGTTTTTACCATCTTTCCGCCCCCTTTTATCCATGCCTATATTTTTAAATTTGAAATAAACAATTTGATCCTTATGATCTGTCTCTAAAAACCCAGATATATTGTTTATATTTTTTTTGTGTGGGGGTCTAAATTTACCCAACGCTTCGTCTCTTAGTTTTTTCTCATCTGTTTTTTTTGTTAATGATTCAATGTGTTCCCATTCGTTAGTTTCTTCATTTTTATATAGAATACTATACTTGTGTAAAACGTTGGTATTTGTGAATATAATAATATCGTATTCTACCCCCCTACAAGTTGTTAGAAGTCTATGTTTATTGAAATAATTATTTATTATATTAAATACCTTTATTTCATATGATGAACCGGGCATAATTTGTAGTTCATCGGAAATATTATTTACACTCTTATATTTGTCTAAATCGGTTAAAAGTGATAACCTCTGTTCAAAAGTCTGTTGTTCTATAACTTTGTAAATTATAAGCTCTATTAAAATATCAATTTTGAAATTATTATATATTATTAAATTGTTCAACACCGAAGGGAGCTTTCTGAACCATACCTCCCCCTCACTGAACGTTATCGTTTTGTTGTTTATTAATTCATCATACATATATATTAATTTATTAACAATAAAAGAATATGATATATAACCTTCGCCCTTGGTTTCGCCCTTGGTTTCGCCCTTGGTTTCGCCCTTGGTTTCGCCCGTATGTTCTATGGTCGATGGGGTACCAGGGTGTCTTATTTTTATTTGTTTATCCCGGCGTTCGTCATTATCCATTATATTTTTTTTAACATTATATGGTAATTTTTTTGGTTTTGTCAATTGATCGGTGCCTCTTTCAAACAGTGTTTCCAATACTTCATTATCAAAGTTAATGGGTTGAAATGTATAAAATTCGTCTACGTTTTTCAGCCTACCCGTATTATTCAACATATCTACAAGATGCTCGTTTGGGGACGTTAATAAAGAATGTAAGGCAATATCTATTTGTTCCTCGGGGTATACCCTGGTTCGAGTTATAGCCTTTATAATCGACTCTTTATCGTATACGTAATGTTCTTTAAACAAATCTTTTATTTTTTGTTTTATTTTATCAATGTTTATTGAAATAAAACTTTCATTATACGTGGTTGTATCTATTTCACCATCATAATCCCCACTGCATTTATATTCGCATCCCATAAAATCACATAATTTGGTACCATCCTCCTCCCCGAGTTTCAAATTTATTGTACTACCCGTTGATAAAATTTGCTCAACCTCCGTTCCTATGTAATCGACCGCGTAATTTTGTCCCTTGTTATTTAAAAGGCAATCAACCGAATTTTCTTTTAATATTCTTGTTACCATTGCTATTTTTCTGGCTTTAATTTCAGATAAACGATATAAATATAAATCGGCAGTCTCTTGGTTATTTTGTTCTTCGTTGTCCGTGTTGAACCTCGATGAATATAGGAATATACTTACGTTTCTTTCCTCATATGGTAACGCGCAATGACTCAAATTGCGAACCGCCCTACCTATTATCTGTTCCTGTCTATTTAAATTGTACCAAGGATCCAAAATGTGTGATTGTCTTATATTTTTAAAATCCAATCCCTCGCTTCCGGCCCTCGTTACTATAATCACCTTTATGTTTTCACCATACTTGTTTTCATCTCTTGTTACTGCCGATATCTCTGCTTTTAAATTCGGGGTTAATCGGTTATCACCCGTTATCATTATATATTTCGCCGATTTCGGGTCGTCGCTTAATCTACCCTTTTCCGGTATAAATCCCATTTTATATACATCCAAATCCTCTATGGGTGGTGTCTCGAACAATGACCCCGTTTTACCATAGCGCCTTATTCCCAATTCTTCTAAAGCCAGGGCTATGGGTATTGCACCGCCATCAATGTATTGGGAATATACGAAAACTATACCCGTTGATTGTAGTATCGATTCACATACCCTCTGTATTTTTGAACTATATTTCGCCAAGTTCCCATCATTCAAACTAAATATTTTCCCAAATTTTTCAATTGTTTCCTTTTTATATTTAAATTTACGTTTCGTCTTATTGTCAAAATCCATTACCCTCTCCAACCCTTGTCTGCCATATAATGTTTTAACATCATCTACTTCGTCAATATTATCGTGGGGGTAAATAATATTTAACCCCTGTATTAAGGGGTCCAGTAAAGTATACGTAAAGCCTTTTCCACCCGATTTAAAATCGGGTTCCTGTTTTATATTTTCTAAAATATAGTTATACCCAACTTCTTGGAAACCACCTAGATCCGTTACTATTAGATCTAATGTGGGTTTCAAAGAATCATCTATAAGTGTACCATTTAATTGATGTTTGGGGTATTTCCAACCAAATTCAATATATCTTTTATATGATAAACCGTCGATGCTTGTATACGGGTATATAGAATAAGGAAACGTAAACGGGTTATTACCTTTAACATACGATATATAACCACGTGCCTTTTGTATTAATAATTCTTTACCTATATTTACCCCGCCCTCGTCTAATACAAAGTTGCCGTCCGAATCAAATACTTCGGATACCTTTATTGGGTATCTTTTATCGTTTTTATTTAATAGATTTATTATCCATAATATTTCCATGTAACTATTGAACATTGGTGTAGCTGACAATATTAACAATTTTAAATTATCAGTGCTATCCACCAATAAATTTAAATTTTCCGTGCTTGTTTTATTTAACTTTTTATATTTCGCATTAATTATTCTTAAATTATGAACCTCATCTATAACTATCATTGTATCTGAAAAATGTTTTTTTAATATTTTCCTTTTTTTTTTCATTATTGCTTTTTTTGATAGATTGGTGTTTATGTTTTTATTCATTGTCAAAATTAAATGATTTGAAAACTCTACATAACCCATAAAAGAATACGATTTTGATATTATTTTATTTACCCTAGACGTAATTAAACGCTTGTTTTCAATCGTATCCTTTTTAATTAAATCCTTGGTGAATATATTTATTTCATTTAAAAATTTGTTTCCTGTACATGATTTTAAATTCCAATCACCGTTTATAAATTTTAATTTTCTCTTATCAAACATTTGCAACTTGAAATTCTCTTGGACCGATGGGGACGCAACAATTAATATTTTTTTATTTATACCCAATTGTTTTATAAAAACCCTCATTTCTTCGCATATAGAAATGGCAGAACACGTTTTACCTGTCCCGACCTCGTGGTATAATAATAATCCATTGTATGGGGTTTCCAATGATAAATAATTTCTAACAAATATTTGATGAGGCGATAGTTCGAATTCACTAGAAGTACATTCTTTATTTGCCAACTCTTTGATTTTTTCAAAATCATCCTTTGTTTTTTCATCATACTTATTGTCATTAAATTCCTTTTTCAAATATATTTTTTTGTTAAAATCATCGTCTTCTAGTATAGGATACATCCCGGATTTGTCGTTTTTACTATTCATTCTATTTTCATCAGTTATACATTTAAAAAGTTCCCCAGACATTTTTATATCCATAACCGCGTTTTTGTCAGTTTCGAGTTGTTTTAATTTATTACATCGACGAATGGTTTCACCGTCTTCCTCGCCTTCTTCGCTTCCCTCGCCTTCTTCGCTTCCCTCGCCTTCTTCGCCTTCTTCGCCTTCTTCGCTTCCCTCGCCTTCTTCGCTTCCCTCGCCTTCTTCGCCTTCTTCGCTTCCCTCGCCTTCTTCGCCTTCTTCGCCTTCCTCGCCTTCCTCGCTTTCTTCGCCTTCCTCGCTTTCCTGACGTTCCTCGCTTTCCTGACGTTCCTCGCTTTCCTGACGTTCCTCGCTTTCCTGACGTTCCTCGCTTTCCTGACGTTCCTCGCTTTCCTGACGTTCCTCGCTTTCCTCGCCTTCTTCGCCTTCTTTTCTATCAGAAAACCCATTTGTCGTCAGTTTGGGGTACACGTCTCTCATTGGACTTGCTGAGCTTACTGGACTAGCCGTACTAGCTGAGCTTACCGGGCTAGCTGGACTCGCCGAGCTTACTGGACTAGCTGGACTCGCTGAGCTTACTGGACTCACCGAGCTTACTGGACTAGCCGTACTAGCTGAACTTACTGGAGTAGTGGGACCAGTCGTTATTATATTTCCCATATTATCGTATATTACATTTTTTTGGGAGGTTTCACTTGTGTTATATGTATCCATTTATAATAATATAATATTAGATAAATAATAATATCAACTAGTTAATTATCTGGTGTTTTCTGAGAACAGTGTTTACGCTTCTAAATATATCCAACCTCTCCTTATTGTAATCTCGTATTAAGCCCAACCCCTCTTTATAGGTAACCCATTTCATATCACTAACCTCGGTCTTTTGAAAGTTTTTTCGCGATAAATCACCCTTATAGTTTGCAATAAAATACGTATGTTTATATATTTTATAATTTGAACCGATAAATATTTCATCAAATGGTATAATATTTGATACCAGTTCTGTTTTATCCACATCCAAACCAGTTTCTTCCTTAAATTCGCGTAGGGCACATCTGATATCACCTTCTTTATAGTTTTTTCTACCCTTGGGAAACCCCCACTCTGGTTTTTCCCAACATGTACCGCTATCTTCTATTAAATTTTCCAAATTAAAGTAGCTTTTACTATTACCAATTATACCCATTCGTATTCTATTAAACTTTTCCTCGGCGTTAATATATTCACCCCGTCCTTGCGTTTTGCTGTAATTTACCCATAAATGTTCCCATATATATTTAAAGTCCTTTTCCAATAGAATGTTCTTTTCGGTTATCGTCATTTCATCTATTAATCCCAGTATATATTCTTTATTGGGGGGGTATTTACCCCTTACAAATTCGATAAAACCCAAACTGTCTTTTCTACAAATCAATAAATATCTTATATCGTTTTCAATTATTACGTATGGTATGATACCGTAACTTGTAATTATCGCTTGTCTATTTAGATCCATTTTGATTATAAGTTAATATAACAACGTTTTTATATTTTTTTGATATATATATATGCAATTAAATCCTATAATATGGGTTCCGTATTTTTATTTTATATTACAAACAGCGTCTATAATGTACCCCGTTGCACCCAATGACATTAGTAAAAAAAAATATTACGATTTTATCAGTAATATTCCGGTATTCTTCCCACATTTTCCATTGGGGGGGAATTTTACTAAACTACTCAACGAATATCCGATTTCCCCGTATTTAAAAACAAGAGAATCGTTTATGAGATGGGTAAATTTTATTATTAATAAAATAAATATATCAATGAAATGGGAACAAATAACTTTTTATGATAGTTTAGAAGAATATTATAATAATTATAAACCCGAGGAAGTAATAAAAAGAGAGAAATTAAAGAAGAAAAAACAATATATCCAAATAATTTTTGTAGTTATATTTATTCTATTAATTTTTTATTTGTTTTCACATTTAAAGACGTAAAAGGAAAAACATTAATGTGAAAAGAACATATAAGGTCGCTTTGGAAAAGAGTAAAGAATAACTCGCTGAAATGAAACAAACCGTAAATAATAAAACAAATTGAGGGTGAATGCGATTATACTATTAACGGATTAAGGAGTGACAAATTCTTTAAGGGAGCAAACAAATGAAAACGCATACTATTAAATCTAATATCTATATATATGAGAATACAAACAATCATAATATTAATAACATTGTTTTTAGTAATCAATACTTACTACGATAATAAATATAGTAACATGTTTAAAATTAATAAAAAATATATAAAAATGGCCATGTACGGATTTGCGGGTATTTCTTTGTTTGCGTTTATAAAAAAAAACCCATCGGGGGCAGGTGGTATGTTATCAAATGCCAATGAATTAATAAAATATATGCCGATAGATAAAAATACGTCCGATATGATATCCCCGTTTTTAGATTTTACCAAAGCGCAAGAAAATATGTCATCGTTATCTAACAATGATATACAACAATACATCACGCCGCAAACCAAACGAATGATGAATTCCGGCTTAAATACAACAAAACGATCTGTTAGCGAAACTAAAAAAAAGTATGTCGCATCAAAACAGAATTGGACGTGCAAGAAATGCAACGAACAGTTAAAGGCAACCTTTGAGATAGACCATAAAATGGATTTACAATATGGTGGTACTAATCATGTTGATAATTTAGAGGCATTATGCGCTGAATGTCATAAAGAAAAAACAATGATGTCAAACCTTTGATTTAAACTACACGGTAATATAATATTTCTTTTAATATAATATGTTAGATTTTTTACGTATGAAAATAAACAATAGTAACCCAATTGATTTATTTTTGGATATATTGTTATGGATAATACTTCCTTTTGTATTATTTTTGGTTGCATGTAATTCAAAACTTATTAACGGCGGTGGCGATGAAGCTGGCGTTATCGCAAAAGTATTAGCTGGTATAACAAATACACTAAAGTCGCCATTTGGAAAAAACGCCAGCGAACACGGCGACAGCGACGGCGACGCCAGCGCCGGCGCCGCCAGCGCCGGCGGCGATAAAAGCGTTCTCGCACAAGTATTAGCTGGTATAAAAAAGACACTAATGTCGCTATTTGAAAACCGCGCCATATCAGCTACGCTTTTTTCAATTAGTTTTATAGCCTTTGCATATTTAATATATTTTACAGTTAATTCAACCTATATTAAAAATAAATTTGAATTAATTAATCTATTTTATAGCAAGTATTTTATACTGGGTATACCATTTGGTATTTTATTTATGGCATCCATATATATTTTTAGGAAAAAAATATTAAATTTTTTAAATGATTTTAATAATATGGATGGAACCGAAGGTGACGAATTAGATTTAAAAATAATATTTAGATTATTAATTAACCACTGGTTTCGCCTAATAAAATATGGTATGGCTTTAGCCGTTTTGATAGGATTATCGGTTTTATTATTTAAATCAAAAATATTAATGTTATTAATGTTATTAACAATGTTAGTCGTCGCTTGTATTTATATATACATCACCTTCGTAAAAAAAATAAACGTTAGTTATGGGGATGGAGACAGGGAATACGTGTTACCCGATGCAATGGGTAATTTTAAAAACATTCCCAAACTATTTTATAAATTTATACAGTATATAATAAACTCCAAACCCGAAAGTAATGTTATTATCATTTTAATAGTGGAATGCATCGTGTTATTTTCACTACTATTATCGCACATTTTTGGTAAAAATGCCCATAAACTAATAAATCGGTCTAAGACGATTTCGCATAAAAAAGTTTATGAACAAAACGAAATCATTCAAGATAAAAAATTAAAATTAAGGAAATCGGTGTTTAAAATAAAATCCAAATTACCAAACGTAGATTGGGAACCAATATTAAAACACGACTTATGGAAACCGGTTAATGATACCAAATTAGAAGATTATATAAATAAATATGATTTTAAAAAAACCAAAGAGGAAGGGGCTAGAGCCTTTTTTAATAAAATTTTTAATATTAATAAATTATCATATGTAAACGCATTGGTTTATATAAAAACGAATGCCCCCAAATTAATAAAATTAAATAACGAAATATATAATTTAAATAATAAAAAATACGACAATACTAAAATAGAAAGCGTTATAATACAAAAGGATAAAGTTTACACCGACAAAAAAAGTACAATATTTATAGAAAATAAAAATAAAAATTTATTCAATTATAATTATGCCCTATCTTCTTGGATATATATAAACAACCAATCGGAAAAAATAAATACATTGGGTAACAAATTTGTTAGTGTCATTAATTATGGAAATAAACCGAACATATTATATAATGTTAAGAAGAATATACTAAAAATCGTAACCACCAATGGAAAGAGTATTAAAACAATTTATGAATCCAATTCCATTCAGTTGCAGAAATGGAACCACGTAGTGGTTAATTACGAGGCGGGCGTAATGGACATATTTATAAATGGAGACCTTGTTTCGTCGGTAGAAAAGATTGTACCGTATATGAAAAACGATCCCGTCACTATAGGTGAAAGTGGTGGTATAAGTGGTTCTATGCGGGACACGATAGCATTCTCCAAACCGCTGGGATTAAAACAAATAGCAATAATTTATAATGGTTTAAAATCAAGATAATTTATGATATAATTTCTTAATGTATATTATATTATGAATTTAAAATTAATAATTCTAGGAATTGTTTCAATAGTGGTAATTTACGTATTATATAAATTTCTTTTTAGAGATAAGGGTAGAATACATTTAATTAACTCACATGTTGGTAAGAAAGAGGAGACAATTAAAGCCGACAGCTTGACAAATGGCGTATTCCGATTTTTCGGTATCTTTATGGATGTATATAAGTGGTTGGAATTATAGAAATGGTGAGACAAAGACGGTTTTGATTAAAGGGGATAAATCAAACGCATCATTAAAGCTTCAGCTGGGGGATAATGTAAACAATTTAACAGCTACTTTGGCAACAAACGCCGGAATAACAACATGTAATATAACAAATGTACCCATACAAAAATGGGTAAACGTCATTGTTGTATTAAATAATAGGGCACTTGACTTATATTTAGACGGGAAAATCGTTAGAACTTGCATGTTGGGGGGTGTCTTAAAGCAAAACCCAAATGAAAAAATAACGCTAACTCCGGGCGGGGGGTTTGATGGACATATATCCAATTTAGACTATTTCTCTAGAGCAATAAACCCACGCAAGGCATATTCGATATATAGGGATGGACCGGGTTCCGGCTATGGTTTAGGTATGTTTAACCGGTATAAATTAAAAATCGCATTCTTGGAAAACGAAAGAGAAGTAAGTAGTGTGAAAATCTAAAATATTATTATATATTATATAGACGCATGAATAATATTAACCCAATACAAGCATTACCCCCCAAAAGTAATATAACAGCAGTTCTAAAAAAAAATTTATTTAGTTCAAACGATTCTATCATATCTAAATTTATGTTTTTAATAATGGTAATAATAGTATTTATTATATTATTAAGGGTTGGTACATATTTTTTAACTTATATTTTCGCACCAAAGAAAAATCCAGTCATAATTGATGGTTTAAAGGACGCCAAAAAAAGATACGTGGTAGGCACTGATCCAAACTTTAACAAAAGTGTGCCTATATTACGTTCTAAAAACAAGGATGGTGGTATAGAACTAACTTGGTCGGTTTGGATAAATATACAAGATATGGTTTATAAAAACGGAACAAGAAAACATATATTCCATAAGGGTTCAGAGGCTATATCATCAAATGGTATGTTTTCCCCGAATAATGCACCCGGGTTATACATACACGAAACCAAAAATAATTTAATTATAGCAATGAACACATACGAAAATATAATAGAAGAAATAGAAATAAACGAGATACCCTTAAATAAATGGGTGAATGTCGCTATAAGGTTGAGGGGTAGAACACTGGATGTTTTTATAAACGGTACCGTTGTTGTTAGACATGAATTCAAAAGTGTACCGAAACAAAACTATGGTCCCGTGTTTGTTAATATGAATGGGGGATACGATGGGGAATTATCGGAATTAAGATATTATAGTAAGGCACTAAGTGGAAACGATATCGTGGAAATAACTAAAAAGGGCCCCAATTTAAGAAAACAATATACAGAAGAAGGTGGTATAATGCCATACTATTTATCGTTGAAGTGGTATTTCCAAAACGCGCACGAAAATGTTGTTAAAATCGGATAAATTATATATAATTAAAAACATATAATTTATAAAACTCTATTATTCTCTTAACCTAGGATTAATACATATATCCATGGTGGGGAAAATGTTTTTTGATAAGCATTCGTTGTTATTTAATACACGTATACAAGAACGTTTTTTTTTATTGTTTCCTATATAACAAAATTTAGGCTTATTTTCATCTTCCGAGTTTTCGGAATCACTTGGTTTCTCCGGATCATCGGGGTTTTCTGGATAATCTGGGTTTTCGGAACCAGGTGTCTCGTATAGGGTATCCGGCGTTTCGGAATAATCCGAATCGCCCGATTCTTCGGGAACATTTTGCTCACTCGATTCGGTGTCTTTATTATATTCAGAATTTCCCTTGTCGCTTATATTTTCTGAAAATAAATCATATAACCATTGGAATATATTTTTTTTATAATTTGAAATTGTATAAATATTTAATCCTAAAAATAATATAATTAGTATTATTAAGAAAAATATTACCATATTAAAACCCCCTTTTTTATTGGTGGGGGAAACGATTGCCATTCCCGTTGTTAGTGATGTTGTTTTAAGAATAGTATCTACGCTATTCTTAACCGTATTCAATAATGTTTTAATTTCGTCTAAATTTAAGGATTCGATTGACTTATCTATAGAATATTTAGATACGTTGGGGGGTGATTGGGATATAACTGTTTCCCCGGCTTGTTTTTCGGAATCATCGAATTGCGACGGAAATGCGTTTTCTAATTTATCATTGTAAATAACACTAGATGTCTTGGGTTTATTGCGTGTAATAGTATCACGTATACCGCTAAACATACTTTTAAGTGTTCCGGGATATAATGGGGAAGACGACGATGGTGTGGAAGACGACGATGGTGTGGAAGACGACGATGGTGTGGAAGACGACGATGGTGTGGAAGACGACGATGGTGTGGAAGACGAAGATTGTGGGGTTTTTTTACTATACGGCGATACCATACTTATCGTGTCAGAGATAGTGGAATTTATTCTTTTCAAACCCGATTTAAAAGAGTCCATAATATACAAATAATAGATATTATATTATTTTATATATACCTTTATATTATATGGATAAATGTCCGGATACACACGAAAACGAAACGATAATGTGTTTTAAAGAAAAGGATGATAAAAAAAGAATAGAAAAAATATTTAAAATATTATCAGAAAAACATAATATCAGTATGGTTATAAAAAATAAACCCCCTGCTAAAAATAGTGCCTACAATTCAAAACCGAGCGTGTCTGAGATAAAAGACGCATTTATACCGGCTAAACCACGCAACACGCCCCCACCGAGGCGAAAGACAACGTCGTTTTCTAGGACAGTTACGTTGTCTAAAAATAAAACATTAAAAGGGTCATATTCCCCATCTGTTAATAAACGGGAAAATGTATCGGAATCTCCTAAAACAGTAATTAATAAACAATGTGATATATATGCCGAAATTTGGAACAAGGATGAACAAAAATGCACTAGGTGGAACATCCCCGAAACAAAAAAATATTCCTTGGATAATTTAAATTCAAAAAAAAAAATTAATTGTAAGACCGTCACCGGTCCAAAACAATATCAAAACAATTGTTGGTTTAATGTTTTCCTAGTTTGTTTTTTTATAAGCGATAAAGGGCGAAAATTCAATAAATGGTTTAGAGAAACAATGATAACGGGTGTTCTCCCAAATAAAACAAAATTAAAAGGTTCTAAATTTAAAAAGACGTTATTTATGTTTAATAATTACATTGAATCACTTATAAGATACGATGTATCGTTGAAAGGGGCTGGGAGGGAATATACTAGTGAAATGGTTACCAATTTAGATACTAATATAATTATCGATAATATGTTCGATATTTTCAAACATTTAAATAATTTTGACGACGGGGGATCCTATTTCGTAAAAGGTGGGACCAATCATAATCCCCTTCGATTTTACCACGGGTTATATTATGCGTTGGGTGCAAATCATATTCCGTGGGAATATAACAAATATGCTTTCAGCCAAAACTGCAATCAATTTAGTACGATATTAGACTATATTAGAAATAAATATATACGAAATTATAAATTAAAGCACATGGCTTTGTATGATTTTTTAACAGACACCTGTAATATAAAGGAGAATAGAGCCGAAGCCCTTATAAACAAACTAAACTCATTGGGTATATATAATTTTTATAATTTTATTAATAAGATTGATGACGTGATTACACTTTTCAGTGATTCGGCTTTTATAAAGGTATCCAATGCTGTAAAAGATGTAATAAAAAAGATTGAAAATAACATACACGAGGTAGCCTTCATTTCAATAGGAGCCGATAATTCGAAAAAAATAGATGATAAACCGCAGTTTTTCACAATCCATTTACCGATAACGGATTTTGGAAAATATGCAACTTGTAATATTTTGGAAAAAATAGAACCCGGTATACCTACGCCCGGATTAATCAAATATTTAAAAGACAATGGTTTTTCAAATGAATATATACAACTTTTAACAACATATTATCATGATTTAAGTTATAAATTTAAAAAATACTTTGATGAAGATTTAAGCATTGGTTTAAATATGGAATTTTTATTTAACACGTTTATTATATTGTTTGAAGAATCATGGGACACCTGCGCACATGCATTCGAAATATATAAAATTCATGATAGGGTAGCGGAAGATATTATTTCTTCCCCCAATCACATACCAAAAGTTGATTGTGTTCGGTATTTTAACCCAGAAGACCATATTAAAATGAAAAAATTATATGATCATATAATTTCAGTAAATAAAATATCATATACGTATAAATTGGATTCGGTTATTTTGCGGGATACGGAACACGATCATTTCTCTTGTGTGTTCTCTTGTGGGGAAAACAATTATATTTTTGATGGCGACATGGAAGATGTGTCAGATCGCATTTCGTCTGGAAAACCGTTGCCCGGGACAAAGGGTCGCATGTTAAACGGTATTAATAAAGATATTGCGTGGATTACCGGCGAGGATTCGCCTGAATTTAATTTTAGAAACGGGTACCAGTTATTAAATTATTATCTACACGATATATGTAGCAAATTTACAGGAACAAAAGAAACACCTGTTCCATATTTAATAACCGATCCAAATATACAACCGCATATATTGTCGCACGAATATAAGAAAAACTCGGATTCCAAAAAGGATACAGCTAAAAAGACAGCTAAAAAGACAGCTAAAAAGACAGCCAAAAAGACAGCTAAAAAGACAGCTGAAAAATGTAATGCAATGAAAATACGAGAATGTGAAGATACAAATAGAATATGCAATAAAGTAACCGGTAGATGCAATAAAATTGTTAAAAAGACTGTTAAAAAGAATGTTAAAAAGAATGTTAAAAAGAATGTTAAAAAGAATGTTAAAAAGACTGTTAAAAAGGCTGTTAAAAAGGCTGGGGGAACCTAATATAATTTTATATGAAAGCATATGTGGGTAATATGCACCATTGTTGTCGTATCTTTTTCAAATACCAAACAAATTAATTATTATAAGTAATTTAAACCATTATTAATTACATATACCATGTGTTGTACAAATGAGATTGGGAAAACAAATAAATGCGTGAAATGTATGAACGTATGTTTAAAACACTGGTTTCGTAGATTCTTTTTACCCTTTACCCTTATCTTATTATTCATTCCGTTTGAGCCGTTCAATGAATTATTAAACTATATATATTTCCCATTTATTTCAGGGGGGGCTAGTTTTATTATATGTTGGAACTTTCCAATTCTTGCATACATTACCGCTTCAAGACCCTTATATTATGAGGATTTATTTATAGATGAAAAAAAATTACCAAACTATGATATGGATATCAATGTTCGTGTAAAATATCAGTGTATTTTGCAATGGGTATTAATTGTAACAAATGGTATATTGGTCGGTTCATTATCCGATTTTTGGTTATATAAGACATCGAACGAAAACAATTTTCTACAGATTGTGGGGGTTACTGGGGGGATA